>Ga0214473_10000185_pt1 | contig 87163 bp, 63 predicted proteins | sample RVTome_7_FD_203509 | JGI IMG/M metagenome (GOLD analysis project Ga0214473, IMG submission 203509) | Soil microbial communities from uranium-contaminated site in the Upper Colorado River Basin, Wyoming, United States - RVT98D197 | ecosystem: Environmental > Terrestrial > Soil > Contaminated >... | reverse complement strand
CGTTGAGCGCAAGGAAGTCGAGCGCGGGCAGGTCGTCTGCAAACCCGGAAGCGTAAAGCCGCACACGAAGTTCACGTCGAGCGTATATATTTTGAAGAAGGAAGAGGGCGGACGTCACACGCCGTTCTTCAAGGGCTACCGTCCGCAATTTTATTTCAGGACCACGGATGTGACGGGCACAGTGGTACTGCCGGCAGAGGTCGAGATGGTAATGCCCGGCGACGATGTGAGGATGGAAGTCGAATTGATCACGCCGATCGCGATGGAGGAAGGCCTCCGGTTCGCGATCCGGGAGGGCGGCCGAACGGTCGGCGCCGGCGTTGTCGACAAAATCCAGGAGTAAGGAAAAATCCTTCATGCCGCGCGGCGCAGAAGGTTACGGATAAACCCTAATGGGCAAGAAATCGAAAAGCTCAAAGAAGCGCGCTGAACGGCGAGAACGCGCAAAGACCAGGCCTGAAGGCGGACTTAATGATGAATTGGTAGCGTCTCAGGAGTCGGAAGCCGATGAAGCAGTCAGCGAGGCCGCAAAGGCGGTTCCTGAAGCGAAGTCGGAGCGCGAGAAAAAAGCGCAAAAACCGGCAAGGGAAGACGAGAAAGACAACCCATGGGAGAAAATCAAACGGTTTTTCGGGGATGTAAAAATCGAGGCGTTGAAAATAAACTGGCCCACGCCCGACGAAACGTGGAAATCGACCTGGGTAACGGTGTTTGTAATTATCGTGCTTTCGATTTTCATGGGTCTATGCTCGCTTGGGTTCCAGAAGATTACAGGCTGGGCTTTTGGCGCGGAGACCGGGGGGATAAGCAGTCCGGCATCAGTTCCGACAGCGCCGGTTGACACACAGAGCGCGCCGCTTCCGGAGGATTCAGGCGGCGACACCGGGGGAGCGGAATAAACTCGGTAATAGCATCAAAGGGGTACGCAGAGGATCGAAAAAAAATAATGGCATGGTACGTCGCACATACTAAGGCGGGTTGCGAACAGAAGGTCAAGCAATCCATCGACCACCAGGCAAGGGCTCTGGGGATGCGGGACAAGATTTTCAGGATCATAGTCCCGCAGGAGGAGCACCTCGAGGTCGTCAAAGGTTCGCGTACCCCGGTGAAACATAAAGTTTTTCCGGGCTATGTGTTTGTCGAGATGGTTTTGACGGACGAAACATGGGCTCTTGTAAAAAATACCGAGAATGTAACCCATTTCCTGGGGACAGCCCGGGAGCCGATGCCGATTCGCGATACCGAGATGCAGACGATTCTGAAGAGAATGGGCATGCAGTCGGAGGGACCGGTAATCGACCTTGCGGTTGCGGATCAGGTAGTGGTGCTGATAGGCCCGTTCGCGGACTTCAACGGTATTATCCAGGAAATCGACTACGATAAGCAGAAGGCAAAGGTGATGCTCTCGGTTTTTGGTCGTGAAACTCCGGTTGAGCTGAGTTTCAACGAGATCGAGAAGACATCGGACGCCTGACAGCGGTAACGAAATAAAGAAGGTCTCCGGGCGAGAGTCCGGGTGAAGAACAAGTTATGGCCAAGAAGCCTGTAGTACAAAGAATCAAATTGCAGATCAAAGCCGGAGCGGCCAACCCCGGTCCCCCGATAGGTTCGGTGCTCGGCCCGCACGGCATCAATCTTCCGATGTTCTGCAAGGAATACAACGAACAGACGAAGGATATGGTCGGGTCTGTCGTTCCTGTCGAGATAACAATCTATCAGGACAGGTCGTTTACTTTCGAACTCGGCGTGCCGCCGATGAGCGATCTGATCAAGCAGGCCGCAAGAGTCGAAAAAGGCTCCGGCGAGCCCAGCAGGACCACTGTTGCCACATTAACCAAATCCCAGGTCAGGGAGATCGCCGAAAAGAAGCTCAAGGAGCTAAATGCCTACGATGTCGATAAGGCGATGAAGATTGTCGAAGGCACCGCCCGCAGCATGGGCGTAAAAGTCGAAGGCTGAGCATTTATTCTAAAAATATTCAAGAGGAAAAAATCATCCGCCCGGGGGATTTAATAAGTCCCAGTGGGAGAACCCCTTGAGAGGGATTCAAGCGGACCACAAACCGAGGTAAACATATGCCCAAACGAGGAAAGAATTATAAAAAGGCGTCTGAACTGATCGACAGGTCGACGCTTTACACGATCGAACGCGCGGTCGAGCTTGTGAAGGAGGGAAATCCATCCAAGTTTGACGCTTCGGTCGATATCTGCCTGGTGACAGGCCTCGACACCCGTCATGCGGACCAGCAGCTCAGGGGCGCGATCGCGCTTCCGCACGGCACAGGCAAGGTTTTAAAAATCGCGGTCTTCGCCAGCGGCGAGAAAGTAACCGAGGCCGAGGCAGCCGGAGCCGATATAGTCGGTGGAGAAGCGCTTGGCGAGGAGATCAAGAACGGGCGCATGGATTTCGATATGGTCCTCGCGACTCCGGATATGATGAGGGTGGTCGGGCAATTGGGACGCATACTAGGTCCGAGGGGAATGATGCCCAACCCGAAAACAGGTACCGTCACAGCCGCCATCGGCGCCGCGGTACAGGAATATAAGGCCGGCAAGGTTAGTTTCCGCGCCGACTCCGGCGGGCTGATCGCGAGCAAGGTCGGACGCGTCAGTTTCACGGCGGAAGCCCTGACAGAGAACATCCGGACTTTTATCGCTCATGTCGTAAGGAACCGTCCTCCGGGGGCGAAGGGCATATATATCAAGAAAGCCGTTATTTCAAGCACCATGGGACCGGGAATCAAGCTGGATATCAAGGAGCTGGTGAGCTGAAGCCAATTTAGAGGTTCCGGGAGTTAACTCTACCAGAAAAGGAAACAAAGAGATGAAACAACGTGAAATAAAGGCCGATAAAATAAGTACTTTCAAGGAGCATCTTGAGCGCTCACAGGCCGTGATCCTTGCGGATTACAAGGGCCTTACCGTCAAGCAGATGGAGGAGCTCCGGGCGAAGCTCCGGGGCGCCGGCGGCAGCGTTTCGGTTATTAAGAACACGCTGGCGAGGGTTGCCCTGAACGATATCGGCATCGACGCACTCGACTCCGACCTGCAGGGGCAGGTAGCCTTTGTGTTTTCCGAAAAGGACGCTGTCGCGGGAACCAAGGTCGCGAGCGACTTCGCCAAGGCCCAGAGCAAGTTTAACATTGTGAGCGGACTTTTCGACGGGAAACGTCTGACGCTGGAGCAGGTCAAGGAACTTGCAGCGCTGCCGGGACGTCGCGAGCTTCAGGGCAAGCTTGTCGGAATACTGATTGCCCCGCTGGCAGACATGGTCGGCACTTTCCAGGCGCCGTTCCGCGAATTCATCGGTACTCTCGAAGCCTATGCTAAAAAAGCCGGTTAGTGCGAATTGTCGCCAGCTTTATTTTTTCTTTATTTTTCTTTATTTTTCTTTGTTTTTCTTTATTTTTCTTTATTTTTCTTTATTTTAATAAATACTGAGACTGTTACGCGAATAGCTTCTATATGCCCACTCGGTCGGGCTAAAGACCGTGACAAAATTCTGGGGTAATTCCCCGGAGGTTGAAAAGTGGCACTATCAGCAGCACAGGAGAAGATCCTGGAGGAAATCGAAAAGTGGACAATCGTTGAGTTAAACGATTTCACCAAGGCATTGCAGGAAAGATGGGACGTTACACCCATGGCAGCCGCTCCGATAATGGCCGGTCCGGCAGCGGGCGGCGAGGCTGACGAGGTCGTGGAAAAGACCAGTTTTGACGTCATCCTTGAGGATGGAGGCCAGGCCAAGATTCAGGTTATCAAGGCAGTCCGCGAGATCACGGAACTCGGATTGAAGGACGCCAAGGCTCTTGTAGACGGCGTGCCGAAAGCACTAAAACAGGGCGTCTCCAAGGAAGAAGCCGAAGAGATCAAGCAGAAGATCTCCGATGCCGGCGGCGTTGTTTCAGTGAAGTAACCCGTAGGGGGCTTACGTTCCTTCGAATAGAATTGAGTAGAGCGCGAGGATTTATCCCAGGCGCTCGTGTGACGGATGGGGAATTAACAAGAAGCCTACGTGGGAATATCGAAACTAGCACGATTATCCCCCTTGTAGACTCCGGGAACCCGGTGTCCTGGGGGTTTTTTGTGCGTTTTCGACCTATGAAGACTATTGAAACTTCAAGGAGCGATGGATGACTCCGCAGAAAACCACGGTAACACCTACTGACATGCAGGTCCATGCCAGGGAGATCAAAAATTTCAGCAAGCTCCCTGAAAGCTGGCTTTACAACATGCCGTTCCTGATTGAGGTCCAGAAGGATTCATTCGACTGGTTCCTTGAGCAGGGGCTGAGGGATCTCTTTGTGCGAATCTTTCCGATTACCGGTTATTCGGACAATCTCGAGCTCCAGTTCGTCGATTATTTTATCGACAAACCGGCGATCGACATCAATACGTGCAAGGACCAGGATCGGACCTATTCGGCCGGGCTTCGTCTAAGGCTTAAGCTTGTAAACAGGCTCACAAACCAGATGCTGGAAAGCGATGTATTTCTTGGCGATCTTCCCATAATGACCGCCAACGGAACATTTGTCATCAACGGCGCTGAACGAGCTGTCGTTTCTCAGCTCGTCAGAAGCCCCGGCGTCTATTTCATGGAGAAGACCACCCCGGTAGGCAAGACCATCTATTATGCCCGCGTTATTCCTAACCGCGGAGCATGGATAGAAGTCGAGCACGACTCCGAGGGAAGCACAATCGTGCGCCTCGATAAAGTGCGGAAGATCCCGGTCACCAACCTGCTCCTGGGACTTGGGTTCAATGTGGACCCGCATAAGAAAGTCATTTCCCATCCGCCGATTGAGATTACGCTTGAGGCGAAGCCGTACCTGTTCGAGGGAATGGTCTCGCCAAGAGACATCAACCCGCCCACCGGCGGACGCTCGATAGTAAAACAGGGCGAAGTGATAAACGCGGACCAGGCCCAGAGGATTGCATCGTCATATCCCGATGGTTTTACATTTCATTATGATGTCAAACCGCTGCCGATGAACAAGAGCATTATCGAAACGTACGAGCAGGCTCTTCCCAACCTTGAGCTTTACGTGCAACATAATCCGAAGTTGTCTTTGAACGAAGCCGCGCTTCTCGATATTTACAAGAAACTTCGGCCTGGAGACCCTCCGACCGTCGATACCGCCAAAACTCTTCTCGAGTCCAGGTTCTTCGATGAAAGGCGCTATGACCTGTCTCCGGTCGGCAGATTCAAGATGAACAAGAAGCTCGGCATCGCCATACCGCCTTCCGTACGGTACCTGACCAAGCTCGACATAATCGAGTCGATCCGGTTCCTGATGACGATGGGTCCCACTAATGTCGACGATATCGACCATCTGGGCAACCGGAGAATTCGGTCGGTCGGCGAGCTTATCCAGAACCACTTCCGAAAGGGGCTCCTCCGCATGGAGCGGGTCGCGAAGGAGCGAATGGCGGTTCAGGACCACGATAAACTGACGCCGCAGCTTCTGATCAATACACGTTCGGTTGTCGCGGTTCTGAAGGAGTTTTTCGGATCGTCCCAGTTGTCGCAGTTCATGGACCAGACCAATCCCCTTGCGGAACTTACCCATAAGAGACGTCTTTCCGCTCTGGGACCGGGCGGTTTATCGCGTGAGCGTACGGGATTTGAGGTCCGCGACGTGCATCACTCGCACTACGGACGCATATGCCCGATCGAATCGCCTGAAGGTCCGAACATTGGACTTATCGGCTCACTCGCGACCTACGCCAAGATAAACCCATATGGGTTCATCGAAACTCCATACCGGATCGTAAAGCGCGGCAAGGTCAGCGACGAGATAGTTTATCTCTCGGCTGATGAGGAAGATCTTTACACCATTGCCGAAGCGAACGCCAAGCTGGATAAAAACAACCGGTTTATCAACGACCTTGTTCACTGCCGTTCGCGTGACCGCATCTCACTCGTGGCGCAGGGCGAAATCGAGTATATGGACGTCAGTCCGATGCAGATCGTCAGTGCCACTACCGCGCTGATACCGTTCCTGGAGCATGACGACGCGAACCGCGCTCTCATGGGCTCCAATATGCAGCGGCAGGCTGTTCCACTGATGACGCCGGAACCTCCTGTCGTCGGTACGGGTATGGAGAAGAAGGTCGCTTACGACTCGGGCGCGCTCCTTATCGCGAAGCGGTCGGGTAAAGTCATAGAGCTATCTGCCGGCAAGATCGTGATCGAAACATCCAACGACGAGCGCGACACATACGTGATGATGAAATTCGTGCGGTCCAACCAGGGGACCTGCATGAACCAGCGCCCCATTGTAAAGCTTGGCCAGAAGATCAAGGCCGGGGATGTAGTCGCGGATGGATTCTCGACGAAGGAAGGCGAGCTTGCCCTGGGCAAGAACGTCCTTGTCGCGTTTATGCCCTGGCGCGGTTATAACTTCGAGGACGCTATTATTCTGTCGCAGAGGCTTGTCCAGGACGATATTTACACTTCGATTCACATTGAAAAATACGAATGTGAAGCCCGCGACACCAAGTTGGGCCCGGAAGAAATTACGCGAGATATCCCTCACCTGTCGGAGTCCATGCTGAGAAACCTCGATGAATATGGCGTGATAGTTGAAGCCACCGAGGTTCAGAGCGAGGACATTCTTGTCGGTAAAGTTACCCCCAAGGGCGAAACCGAACCGACTCCGGAAGAAAAACTGCTGAGGGCTATTTTCGGTGAAAAATCGCTCGACGTAAGAAATACATCGCTGAGGGTGCCTCACGGCGACCGCGGCAAAGTTATCAAGACCAAGATTTTCAGCCGCGCGAACGGCGATGAGCTGCCTCCGGGCGTCAACAAGCTTGTGCGGGTTTATATCGCCCAGCGCAGGAAAATTCAGGAAGGCGACAAGATGGCCGGACGTCACGGCAATAAGGGCGTTATTTCAAAGATAGTCCCCATCGCCGACATGCCATTCATGAAGGACGGAACCCCGATCGATATCGTTCTCAATCCCCTCGGAGTGCCGTCGCGCATGAACCTGGGCCAGATCATGGAAACCCACCTCGGATGGGCTGCCGAAAAACTCGGCTGGCGGGCAATGTCGCCGGTATTCTCGGGCGCTACCGAGGATGAAATCCGCGAAGCGCTGCATGACGCGGGCCTGCCGATAAGCGGAAAAGCGGTTTTGTATGACGGACAGACCGGACGGCCGTTCGACAGCGAGATCACGGTCGGGCAGATATACATGATGAAACTGAACCACCTTGTCGAGGATAAGATCCACGCGAGGTCGGTCGGTTCTTACGCGCTGGTCACGCAGCAGCCTCTTGGCGGCAAGGCACAGTTCGGCGGTCAGAGGTTCGGAGAGATGGAGGTCTGGGCTCTCGAAGCGTACGGCGCCGCGTATGTTCTCCAGGAAGTCCTGACCATCAAGTCCGACGACGTAGAGGGACGTAACCGCACGTATGAAGCCATTGTAAAGGGCGACCTTATCGAGGAACCCGGTGTCCCCGAGAGTTTCAACGTACTTGTCAAGGAACTTCAGGGATTGTGCCTCGACGTGAGGTTCGACGAAACGAACGCTCCGCCAAGCCATGTATTTTCCGCGGATTCAATTTCGAACGGTGATGGCGGGTTTGATTAGGATTTGATTAGGATTTGATTTACAAATGGGCGGGGAGAAAATTTTTTAAATATTAAAAAATAGCAGGCAGGGAGTCATATGCCAGCACACAGATCATTGCAACTTCGCGACATCAATGTTGTCTCCATCAGGCTTGCGAGTCCCGAGACCATCCTGAGTTGGTCGAGAGGGGAAGTGAAAAAGCCCGAGACGATCAACTACAGGACTCTCAAGCCGGAAATGAACGGCCTCTTCTGCGAGAGGATTTTCGGTCCGTCCAAGGACTGGGAATGCTACTGCGGGAAATACAAAAAACCGCGGTACAGGGGAATCACCTGCGAAAAATGCGGTGTCGAGGTTACGCATTCCAAGGTCCGCCGCGAGCGCATGGGTCATATCACCCTCTCGGCTCCGGTTTGCCATATCTGGTATGTAAAGGGCATTCCGGGACGCATATCCAGCCTGCTCGACATCAGCTCGAAGGAGCTCGAAAAGATTGTCTATTACATCAACTTCATTGTCACGGAAGTTGATCAGGATGCGGTCGGAGAATTGCTTCCTCAGATCGAGCTTGCTGTCGAGGAAGAGATCAACGCGATCCAGAACATGCAGGACGAGGAATCCGCTGTGGACAACTACCCGGTGGCTATCCTGCTGGAGCAGATTCTTGAGCCTTATATCGCGTCGGAGAAAGTCGTGCTCCCCGGCGAGACTAAAGCGCTGGTTAAGAAAAAGGAGCATTTCGGCGCGGACCAACTGGCAAAGATGATCAAGCACGGGATACACGAAGTCCCCGCGTTCGACGAGGAAAACCAGGAGGTTCTTGTTATCCTCCACGAGTTCCTCGAAGCCATCCTCCCCGACTACCAGACCGCGGAACCGATCGTGGACCCCGCGACAGGCGAGGTTTTCGTCGATGCGGGACAAAAGATCAAACTCCCGGTTGCGGAAAAAATCATCAAGGCTCGCCTGCAGAAATTGTCGTTGCTCGATACCCAGCAGCTTGCGATCAATGACTCGCGTCGGCAGGAAAATCTTAAGCGCGCCGACGAACTGGTTGCCGCGATCGAGCTCCTTCCCGCCCTGAACAAGAAAAAGCTGCTATCTGAAAGCGAACACAGACGTCTCGGCATGCTCGCCGATGTTATCCGCGAACGTCTGGGAGTAAACCCGGAAACGCTCTGGCAGGCCGAGATGGGCGCCGGCGCTATCAAGAAACTCCTTAAGGAAGTCGATCTTGAAGGCGACGCGAACGCGATCAAGGCCGAGATAGACCAGTCCAAGGGCGCTAAAAGGGCAAAATATATTAAGCGGTTAAGCGTGATCAGGTCGTTCCTCAGGTCCGGTAATCACCCTGAATGGATGGTTCTGGAAGCCCTTCCGGTAATTCCTCCCGAGCTGAGGCCCATGGTACAGCTCGAGGGCGGACGTTTTGCCGCGAGCGACTTGAACGACCTCTACCGCCGTGTCATCAACAGAAACAACCGCCTTAAAAGGCTCATGGAAATCAAGGCTCCCGAGAGCATCATCCGGAACGAGCGCAGGATGCTTCAGGAAGCGGTCGACGCCCTGATCGACAACGGCCGCCGCGGAAAAGCGGTGACCGGGACGAACAACAGGCCGATCAAATCGCTGTCCGACCTTCTTAAGGGCAAGCAGGGACGGTTCCGCCAGAACCTCCTCGGAAAGCGCGTCGACTATTCCGGCCGTTCGGTCATCGTAGTAGGTCCGGAATTGAAGCTGCACCAGTGCGGTCTTCCTAAGATCATGGCGCTCGAGTTCTTCAAGCCATTCGTGTTGAAGAAACTCGTCGACAAAGGTTACGCGCCGCAGATCAAGAACGCCAAAACACTTATTGAGCAAATGGACCCGAGGGTATGGGACGTTCTTGACGAGGTTATCAAGGGCAACCCGGTTCTTCTGAACCGCGCCCCGACGCTTCACAGGCTGGGTATTCAGGCATTCGAGCCTGTCCTGATCGAGGGCAAGGCGATCCAGATCCATCCGCTCGTTTGTGCCGCGTTCAATGCCGACTTCGACGGCGACCAGATGGCAGTCCACCTTCCGCTTTCGCTCGAGGCACAGGCCGAAGCCAGAATCCTCATGCTGTCGTCGAACAATATCCTGCTCCCCGCGGATGGGAAACCGGTGGTCAGCCCGAGTCATGACATAATTCTCGGCATCCACTACATGACGCTTCTCCAGGATGCTGATGAAGAAGCGCTTCTGAAGTACACGCAGGGTCTTGTAAAGGACAAATCTCAAAAGATCACAGGGCTCAAGTTCTTTTGCGATGTCGATGAGCTTCGTCTGGCCCACGACCTCGATGAAGTCGGTCTGCAGGAGCTAGTAAAAGTCAAAGTAAATAATTCCTCGGTGATATATCCCGGGAGCAAGAAAGTCTGGCCGGTCGAGAACGGCATCATGGTTACGTCGCTGGGACGTGTTATTTTCAATGAAGTATTCCCCAGGGACTTCCCGTTCATGAACAAGACGGTCATGAAAAAGGATGTCACCGACATGATCGGGTCGCTGCACAAGAAATACGGTGTCGCGTTGACGGTCGATGTTCTGGACGAGATCAAGATGATCGGATTCAAGTATTCGACAATAGCCGGCGTGACGATTGCGATCGATGATGTACATGTCCCCCAGGAAAAATGGAAGCTCATCGAGCAGGCCGGCAAGACCGTTGAAGGGTTCCAGGTCGATTATGACAAAAAGATTGCAAAGCTTGAGAAATCCGGCAAGGACGATGAACAGAAGTCGAAACTCGCGAAGGAATATGAGGAAGACAGGTATATCAGCACGATAAAGCAATGGACTGAGACGACAAGCCAGGTCACCGACCTGATGATGCAGAATTTTGGCCGCCTCAATCCCGTATACATGATGGCACACTCGGGCGCGCGAGGTAAGACAAGCCAGATTAAACAGCTCGCGGCTCTCCGCGGACTGATGGCCGACCCCACCGGCAGGATTATCGAGCTGCCTATTACATCGAACTTCCGTGAAGGCCTCAGCGTCCTGGAATACTTCATCAGTACGCATGGCGCGCGCAAGGGACTCGCCGATACGGCGCTCAGGACCGCCGACTCAGGCTACCTGACGCGGCGGCTGGTCGATGTCGCACAGGATGTCATGATAGTCGAGGAAGACTGCAATACGGACGATTACATTGAGCTTGGCGCGACACTGGACGGGCGCAAAGTGATCCAGTCGCTACCCGAAAGGCTCCTTGGACGGACCTCGGCAGATACGATCCTGGACCCCGATACAGGCGAACTCCTGATCACCAAGGGCGAAATTTTCGATGAGGAATCCTCCGAGAAAATAGAAGCGCTCGGTATCGAGACCGCAAAAGTGAGAAGCGTTCTTTCGTGCGAATCGCGAAACGGCGTCTGTCAACGGTGCTATGGGCTTGACCTGAGCACCGGCAGGATGGTGGAGGTCGGCGCTCCTATAGGCATCATCGCGGCTCAATCGATCGGCGAGCCGGGCACGCAGCTTACCATGCGCACCTTCCATACCGGCGGCGTAGCGGGTCTCGGCCAGTACGACATCACCCAGGGTTTACCGCAAGTGGAACTTTTATTCGAGCTGTTCGAAGCGCGCTATCAGAAGAAAGGCGCCGTGGTCGCCCCGATCACCGGCAAGATCAAATTACATGAGGACCCGTTCCTTCTGATCATCAGGCCCAAGGCGGGATCCAAATACAAAGAAGTAACGATGGACGAGGCCACTTTCGCGGGCAAGAAACTTATTGTCGGAGACGAGGACAAAGTCCGGCGGGGCGAGCCCCTTACACGCGGTCTCGTCAATCCGCGCGAGATCCTCCAGCTTTCCGGAGTAAGGGCAACCGCTCAGTTCCTCGTGGATGAGGTCCAAGCCATCTACAAGGGACAGGGCGTAAACACGAACGACAAGCACATCGAAGTCATCGTTCGCCAAATGCTCAAGTTCGTGAAGGTAATCGACTCCGGCGACAGCGACCTCCTCGAAGGCGACCTGGTCGAAGCTTACAGGTATGAAACGATTGTCAAGGATTTCGAGAAGAAGAAGTTGAAGCCCCCGAAGGCCGAACATGTGCTGCTCGGAATCTCGAAGGCAAGTCTTTTCTCCGAGAGTTTCCTCTCCGCGTCAAGTTTCCAGGAAACGACCAAAGTTCTGACCAACGCCGCCATCGAGGGACGTACCGATTACCTGCGCGGCCTGAAAGAGAACGTGATCATCGGACGTCTGGTTCCCGTTGGTACCGGACGCGCCGATTTCAAGTACTTCGTGGCTCATTCCGAGCAGGCTGACGATGACGATGTAGAGGTTAACGAGTTGGTTGAGATCAACCCGGCCGATTATGATGACGATGAGGCATTAGCGCCTCCCGCTCACAGGTAATTCCATTTGTTAAATGAAGCACTTTCAACCGGACAGAGGATGTCCGGTTTTTTTTTTATATATAGTCCACTTGAATATTTTTCATCCAAATATAGCCCCGTGTCATGGCCATCCTGGCCATGGAATTTCAGCTTCATCGGCATCCTTGCCGATGCTCAATAATTGCTCGTCAAGTGGAATTGGTCTTATATATTTTGCCGATTCCGGATTTGCTGGTATAATCTCCATTGGACGTAAGGCCTGTCGGAGGTGGCAGTATGAGGAACCTTCCAAACTCGATTAAATTGTCGCTGATTTTCGGCGTCGCGATTTTGCTTATCGGCTGCCAATCTGCCGGAAGCCCCGCTAGTCCGGCGGTACCACGTCTTGATCAGAATTCTATTCACGTAACGGGGCAATCCATATCAAATGCAGGTGCCAGGCATTTTTTAGGATTCTGGGAAATCGAGATTTCGGCGGATCGCTCGTCTGCAACTGCTGTGCCGCTTCGCGGACCGGAAATGCACTTTAACATGGTCCATATTCTCGAGACCACCTGCGCGGACTGCCTGAAAATCGACAATTTACAGCCTCTTCCAGACGGCACCATAAGTGTCGACCTGACAATCAAGCACCCGTTTCCCGGCTTACCCAAATTCACCGGTTTTGATGTCAGGGGAATTCTCGTCACGGGGTCTGATTATGAGTTTCCTGTAAGCGACAGAAAAATCGCCTGGAACGACCAAAACCCTAAGCTCCTGAATGCCGATGGATACACTTCGCTTTTCAATCCGACCGATTTTCCCGAAAACCCGGATGTGCCTTTTATTCTCCGCTACACAAAGGGCAAATACGCATCCGATACTGTCGACCTTACTGCAACGCTGAATCCGTTTCTTGCGTATTCAGAGGATCAACCGAGACGGGTCTTCCTCGCAGGGACATCGCAAACGCAAACAGCGATTCTGAGGCTACCGAGCGGTCCGATACGATTCGGTTATGTCGTGGATGCGTCATGGTTTCCCGCGGACGGCGATGTAATCGATCCGTTAACCGATTTTCCGCCGGAGGCGAATTCACTGGAAGCGTATAAGATAAATATCAACTCGGTTTTGGAGATCGGTCCTTATGCCGGAAGCTCAGTCCCGATAGAGGTCGAAATCTGGGACCATCAGGGTCCTGAAACGATTTCGTCGGTGACAATCGAATCGCCTGATTTGTTCAACGGTGAGGCAGCGCTTACTTTTGGGGCCATTTCGCCCGACAATACCGCGATTTATACGGGCTGGGTAATAAATGAAATTGGCAGTACGGGATATGGAGAGTATCCATTGCTGGTGAGGGTCGCGGATACTCAGGTAGACCCGAATATCGGAGTGGTCGATGCCTGGCAGGTGCAATCAGTTAAAGTTGCCGGTGATATCGCCTGGCTTGATTGGACACGAACTTGGGGCGGTTTTTCGAATGACTTCGGCGGGGCAGTAGCAGTGGACGTCTCGGGAAATGTGTATGTGGTCGGCCGGTTCAGCGAAACTGTTGACTTCAACCCCGGTCCCGGTGTTGATAACCATACTTCTAATGGCGAGTTTGACATTTCCCTGAGCAAGTTCGATTCGTCAGGAAATACCCACTGGGCGAAAACCTGGGGGGGGACCGGTTGGGATTATGGCTGTGGCGTTGCGGTGGACAGCTCGGGAAATGTGTATGTGACTGGCACCTTCTGGGGAACTGTCGACTTCGATCCCACTGCGGTGGGTGAAGATATCCATACATCCAATGGCGATGGAGACGCTTTCCTGACCAAATTCGATTCGTCAGGAAATTTCATCTGGGCGAAGACCTGGGGCTGGAAGGGTCCATTAAGTGATACAGGCGAGGGAGTTGCTGTGGACGGTTTTGGAAACGTGTATATAATCGGCGACTTCATGGGAACTGTCGACTTCGACCCTGGTCCCGGCGTCGATAGCCATTCTTCCAATGGTAACCAGGAAGTTTTCATGAGCAAATTCGATTCATCAGGGAATTTCCTCTGGGCGAAGACATGGGGTGCAAATAATGCGGACGTGGGCTATGGAATCGCGGTAGACGGCTCAGGGAATTTGTATGTGACAGGTTTTTTCGTGTATCTAACCGTCGACTTCGATCCTGGTCCCGGTGAAGATTACCATACTTCTAATGGCTCATCTGACATCTTTTTGAGCAAATTCGATTCATCAGGGAATTTCCTATGGGCAAGGACATGGGGCGGATTTAGTCTGGACATGGGCCGAAGAGTCGCGGTGGATAGCTCGGAAAACGTGTTTGTGACAGGCTGGTTTTCTGACACTGTCGACTTCGACCCCGATCTCGATATTGATAACCATACTTCTAATGGCTATGAGGACGTTTTCCTGAGCAGGTTCGATTCATTAGGAAATCTCATCTGGGCAAGAACATGGGGCGGAAGCAACTCGGACTGGGGCTCTGAATTCGCAGCGGATGGCTCGGGAAATGCATATGTGACAGGCCGCTTCTGGGACACTGTCGACTTCAACCCTGGTCCCGGTGAAGACAAACATACTTCCAATGGCTTGCATGACGTTGTCCTTAGCAGGTTCGATTTGTCAGGGAATTTTCAATGGGCGATGACATGGGGCGGGAGCGATTGGGATGAAGGCACTGGAGTCGCAGTGGACGGGTTGGGAAATGCGTATGTGACAGGTAGTTTCAAGGATACTGTCGACTTCGACCCGGGCCCCGGTGAGGATATTCATGTTTCCAATGGCGAAGCTGACGCTTTTCTCAGCAAATTTGTGCAATGAAACAGACTTGGGCATTCTGATCGTCGAAGAATTTTATGCATAATTATGGATATATGATGATAGTTTGCATTAGGTGAGGATTCTACAACACCCACAAGCTACGCTCGAGGACTCGCTCCGCTTGTGGGCGCCACCCGGTGTTTTAGGACTCGCTCCGCTTGTGGGCGCCACCCGGTGTTTTAGGACTCGCTCCGCTTGTGGGCGCCACAGAGAGAGTGTTCATTTAGCTATTTACACTGTGTTGCCCCTATAACTATTTCCCCTGTATTGCCCGTTCACCGCCGCTCTGCTACACTGCCCTTCACTGAAAACAGTAACTTAGGTATTGAAAAAAGTGACTAAGTTGTTGAAAAAATCAACTGAGGTGTTAAAAAATGACCGATTTCGCGAAGTTCGATGAAAAACCGGGACCGATCAATAAGGACTTCCGCACACACACGTGCGGCGAACTTCGCGGCGACGACGCGGGGACGAAAGTCCGCCTCTCAGGATGGGTCCACCACCGTCGCGACATGGGCGGAGTGATTTTTCTCGTCATTCGCGACCGCTGGGGCAATATTCAGGTCACGTGCGATCAATCGATCTCCCCGGACGCTTACAAGACCGCGTCGGAAATCAAAAACGAGTACGTCGTGCGCGTACGCGGCATTGTCGCCAGGCGTCCGGCGGGCCTGGAGAATCCCGACATGCCCACCGGCGAGGTTGAGATCAAGGCGAACGAAATATTGGTCCTTTCTCCCGCGGAAACGCCCCCCCTTATAATCGAATCGGACAGCGTAGAGGAGCAGTCGTTTCGATGGAAATACCGCTACCTCGAGCTGAGGCGTCCCGATGTCCAGCGCCGTTTCGTGATGCGCGACAAAATCGTCAAATTCATCCGCGACTATCATCACGAGCGCGGTTTTATCGAGATCGAGACGCCTATCCTCTGCAAATCGACGCCGGAGGGAAGCCGCGATTATCTCGTGCCGTCGAGAATCGAGCACGGGAAATTCTACGCGCTGCCCCAAAGTCCGCAGATGTTCAAGCAGTTGTGCATGATTGCTGGATTCGACAAATATTTCCAACTCCCGAAATGCTTCCGCGATGAGGACCTTCGCGCCAACCGCGCCCCGGAATTTACGCAACTCGATGTCGAGATGAGCTTCATCGACGAGGAGGACATCTATAAGCACACGGAAGAGATGCTTGTCGGGCTTGTGAGCGCGACGACCGATCTCTCCATACAGGCGCCGTTCCCGCGTTTCAAGTACTGGGAGGCGATGGAGAGGTACGGCACGGACAAACCCGACCTCCGCTTCGACCTGCCGATAATCGATGTCGGCGAAGCTTTCAAAGACACGGAATTCCAGATTTTCCGGTCGATCCTCGACAGCGGTGGGACGATACGGTGCATTCATCTGGCGGGCGCGCAGCCGTCAAGGAAGGAGATCGACGATTTTCAGAAAGACGCTGCAAAGGGCGGAGCCAAGGGGCTAGCGTGGATAGCATGGGAGCAGGAAAAAATCCGGTCAGCGATGGGGAAGCATGTATCAGACAATCAGATGAACAAGGTCAGGGAGATAGTAAAAGCATCCGACGGCGACTCCGTTCTGATTGTCGCCGGTGAGAAACGTCTGGCCCTCGAATCGCTCGGCTACCTTCGCAACTCGCTCGCGAAATTTTACAGCCTTATCGAGCCCGGCGTGCTTAGAATGTGCTGGGTGACCGATTTTCCGATGTTCGAGTTCTCGGAGTTCGAGGGGAAAATCGTATCGCAGCATCATCCTTTCACACAGCCGAAAGCCGAGCAGTGGCAGGCATGGCTGGATGCCGGCAAGCCCATGGAGGGAGAATTTCTCTACGGGATGCTGTCAAGGTCCTATGATGTCGTGTTGAACGGGGATGAGATCGGCGGAGGGTCGATCAGGATTCACGATCCCGCCCAGCAGGAGGAGATTTTCAGAATTCTGGGGCTGGATGATGAAGACAGAAAACGTAAGTTCGGATTTTTCATCGACGCGTTGAAATATGGCACGCCTCCGCACGGCGGAATCGCTCCGGGGATCGACAGGATTGTCATGCATCTCACGGGTACGGAGAATATCGCGGAGTGCATGGCGTTCCCGAAAACGCTCAAGGCATCGGATATCATGCTGGACACGCCGTCGTTCGTGTCCGATGAGCAGTTGAGGGAATTGGGATTGAAATTGAGGGAGTAAAACAAATCCCACTTGGGCATCGGCAAGGATGCCGATGACGCTGAAATACCACGGCCAGGATGGCCGTGACACGTGGGGGGCCGTGACACGTGGGGGGCCGTGACACCGGATAGCTGATTTAAAAAAAAAAGGGATTCAATTGGGTTTTATAAAACCCATGCAGAAATTTCCGAGGTAATTTTTTGAATTTTATTTTTGGGAAAAATTCACCCGCAGCCGCAATTGCAGCTACCATCATCTATTTGAAAAAAATCACTAGGGCGGTCTTTCGGGGGGTCATACTTCATCGCGAGCGGGTCGAGGACCTTGTTTAGGAGATAGACTGACATCTTCTCGGCGCTTGTATCGGTTATCTGGAGCATCGCCTCAAGCATGCAGCCCCAAAGCACTCCCTTGATATGCCAGACAGTGCAGTCCCCGTAAACATCCGGCCTTATGCTGCCGTCCTTGATGCCGCGAGCGAGAAGCCCCTTGATGAAATCGTCCTGTGTCTGGCACCAACCTTTGACCCAGTCCAGCATGTCCTGATCCTGCGTCATCGATGAGAAACCATGCAGCAGGTATGCCCTCAATTCCGGTTTGGAAATCAAACCCTTCGCGAACCTGTGCATAGTCTCTTTCAATGCGGTGAAACCGTCGGGAGCCTGAGCCGCAATTTTGTCGAGGTCGTCGAGCATGTCCTGCTGAATGTACTGGAACGACTCACGGAATAACTGATCCTTACCCTCAAAGTGGTTGTAAAGGATGGCCTCATTGACACCACAGGCCTTCGCGATATCTTTTGTCCGGGCTCCATTCAGGCCGTGGGTGGCAAAGACCTTCGCTGCATTCTCGAGGATTTGCGCACGTCTCTCATTTGATGTCAGTCTGATTTTGGTCATACCGAATACAATGATTACCGATTCCAAATGTAACTAACCACATACTGATTATTAATCTCATTTTATGCTTATTATGGCATTCGGTCAATCGGATTAGTTGGTTTTGTCAACATTCACGGGATGTGAATGGCGCGATATTCCATTCACAAGATGTGAATGACACGTGCCACAAGATGTGAATGACACGTGCCACAAGATGTGAATGACACGTGCCACAAGATGTGAATGGCACGTGATTATCCACCTAAAGAGACGGCGAGAATTTTTTCAGGTTCGTCCTGCAAAACATAAAGCGTTTTTCCGTCCGGCGACAGCGCAACCGACCTTAAATATTTGTCCGTCACGATGTTATAACGCTCCGTTACAGGCTCATCGCCGGTGAAATCCACAACCGCGACATCGCCGGTGTAAATCCAGCGTTTCGCCTCAGGAAATCCCTCAGGATTCACTAATGCCGTATAGAGCCCCACGCCCGATGTCACCACCGGCGGGCTCCAATCGGCCAATGTGACGACCGCAAAACTCCCGTCAGCGGCGACATCGAGGTCGCTGGCGCCGGTCGAGCCGATAAATATATCCGTTGATTCTCCAACCGCACCGATCAGGTTCAAAGTCGGTTCAAATGCGTCCCCGATGCTCTGCTTGCTTCCCGAACATCCGACAAGGACACCGCCGTTGACAATTCCAAGACGGTTCGGGTTAATCCCGACCCAACTCCTGTTGAGAAATTCAAGCGTCCCGGCGTTATATTCCCAAACCCATGACCCGTACGGAGGTCCCATGGTTCCGTCAGCCTGCGCGGTCCATTGAAGTTCAAGATCTGTCACAAAGAGGACATCGTCATGCACCGCTATCGCCCAGGGTATTTTTCCGCAATCCGTTTCCGCCTCGACAGTAATCGAACGCGAAACGGAGTCCCATTGGAGCTTGTATACTGTGCCCTGGTACGCATACTGCATCCCGGACGCCACATATAATATACCCTTGTCCGCAGCATAAACGGCGTTGCAGGCTCCCTCGACTTTTGTCTCGGATATAACTTGCCCGGTGACCGGATCGACGGCCTGGATAATGCCCTCATTGATCGTCTGGTCGTCGAGCGGCTCGCCGACAAGATAAACAACAGACCCATCCGGCGCGAAACAAAGCGCGGTCGGCCTCAGTTCAAGAGCGACTGAAAGAATGACCTCACCGGTTGTCCCATTAAGCGCAACCAACTCTCCACTCTGATGCAGAAATGTCCAGACAGAACCGTCCGACGGATTTACACAAAGTTTTCCTGCGCCGGAGCCGGGGAGGTCCCATGTGCCGATAATCTGCGGCACAATCAAACCAGGTGTTGCAGTCGCAGGCTCCTCCTGCGCGTACGCAGGATTAAGTAAAAGCAGAAGGAATATTGCAGTCAGTAGCGCTCCCGTCCTCACTTCTCTCACCTCGGCATTAAGACAATTTATGCGGTAATTTGTTCGACTTGATGATACTCGCGATGGGACAAGTCTGCAAGAGAGGAGGACCATTCGAAGTCATGCCCAGGGATGGGCATGACGCTGAAATTCCATCGGCAGGATACCGATGACACGGTCAATTTGAAGATATTTATTAGCGGCTCAGGTAGGCGGCGAGGAGGTCGATACCCGCTTTTACGTCACCGCTGTGAACTGACTCGTTCACGCTGTGGGTATAACGGGTAGGGATTGAGAGAGTTATTGCGCGCGCGCCCGGACCCGTCCGCTGCATCGCGCCCGCGTCCGTACCGCCCCTTGGAAGAATCTCGAGCTGGTATTTGATCTTCTTCGTGTCGGCGAGTTTGCGGAATTCCTTAACGAGTTCCCGGTCGGAAATCAGCGAGCCGTTCATCAGCGAGAGAGTGACGCCGTCGCCAAGTTTCGAAACCTGCGCATGAGGTTCGGACCCGGGAGTGTCCATCGCGAGCGTGATGTCGAGTGCGATACCGATGTCCGGCTGGATTTCGAAAGCGGAAGTGGTCGCGCCGCGAAGTCCGACCTCCTCCTGCACCGTCCCGACCGCGTAGATGTCGTGAGTGTTGCCTTTTGTTTTACGAAGGGCTTCGATCATCACGTAAACGCCGACGCGGTCGTCCATCGATTTGCAGTTGATGAGGTTGCCGTACTCCATATAATCGCGGCGCCATCCGATCGGGTCGCCAACCTCGACCTTTTTCGCGACTTCCTTGCCCGGAAGCCCGAGGTCGACATAGAAATCGGAAAGCTGCGGGGGTCGTTTCGCTTCCTCCGGGGTCATGACATGGATCGGTTTTCCCGCGATGTTCAAAAGTCCATGCAATTTATTTTTGCCCTTGCCGAGTACAATTACTTTCTGGCATACGAGCGTTTTGGGATCGAATCCGCCAACCGGCGTAAACCTGATAAAGCCGGTCTTGTCATCGACATGGGTGACAATGAAGCCGATCTCATCCATGTGACCGGCGAGCATGATCTTCTTTCTCTCCGACGGTTTTCCCTTTCCCTTTTTGAATCCCACAACGCTCCCGAGGGTGTTGACCCAGACTTTGTCGCATAGCGATTTAAGCTCGTCCTGCACAATCTTCCGGGTTTCGTCCTCGAATCCCGACGGACCGAACGATTCTGTAAGCTTCTTGAGTAACTTCATGGTTGGTATCCTTGTTGAAAGTTTCCACTATTTTGGAAAAGGGTACTTTACCGCGAAAACCGACCACGCGTCCAGTGATAAACGATAAAAAAGCGAGTGCTGTCAAACCGTCTCAAGCTACGTTCGAGGACTCACTCCGCTTGAGACGGACACAGGGATTTTTTCACTCCGCTTGAGACGGACACAGGGATTTTTCATTTCCATTAACGGCAAATTTTAGTAAATGGAAATGGTATCAGATATGATTTTTAGTAACTCCTCAGCCATGTGAGTGAACTATGGGAATCCGCTCCATAACTGTCGCGGTTCTGTTGTTGGAAGCGCATTCTCATACAGAACCGCGACAGTTATGGAGCGGATCGACTGTCAAATGGTTGAGGTGTTACGATTTTTTTTGCCATTGGGAATTGACAATAAGATTTTTATGTAGTACAATAAGCAACGAAGTGTTATTAATTGTCGCAGATATGCAATGGAACAGCAAGTCAAAATCTCAGCCGGTCGTAGTGGTGAAACCGCCCGGAATTCGATAAACTTAATCCAATACAAATTAATTCCAGGGCAGGTGTTTTTCACAGCACGACATCGTAATTGATAAGGGAGGATTGGCATGAGTATCGTAGGAGGACTCTTAATAATTCTCATATTATGGGCTATCTGGTGGATTGCGCCGCTGCTGATGCCGTACGCCCTCGCGAGGATGGTTTATACATCGCTCGAGAAGAAAGCAATTGTCCCATTCCTCTGGTTTTTACTCCTGGTACTCTTATCCCTGCCACTTCTGGATGATCTTGGATTAATGTCCGACGATTGGGGTTTGAGTGATCTGGGCGAGTATAAGGGAGTCTACCAGGCGTTTTTTACCGTCTTTATTCCCGCAAACGTTTTCCTGTGGTGGTACGTCTGGCACAGGGACTGGTCGAAGGATATAAAATCGCTGTGGCGGACCTCCGCAATTCCAGCCCTGATTTTAAGCATCATCCTTGCGTTTCATTACAGCCCGGCTCTGACCTGGCTTGTCATTATTCTCCTGGGGGTATACACGTATTCCGAATCTCAGCGCCTTCAGAGAATGCGGCTCCTCACGCTGAAAGTCCCGGAAATAAAATGGGCTCTACAGCCGTCAAGAGTCAATCCAAGGGGAGTCGAGTTCCCTGAAAGCAGGAGCATTAATGAACTGGGCTATCGGCAGTTCCCCGGTGCGGTCGATGTAAACATCGCGCTCGATTCCGGAAATATGGGCAGGTCGGTGAGGATCGATTTCAGGTCATCCGCGACTCCGGAAGAAATCCTGGATTTCTACGAGGCCAGCACGAGGGACTCCGGATTGAGACCCCGACGCGGACGGCGTATTGCGGATTATCCCGACCGCTCTCCTGTTCCGGCTCTCGTCGCGACTGCGAACGAACCGGTCGCGTTTGTGATTGCGAGGGACACGTTCGACGAGTTCGGCTGGCACATCACGGTCTGGACCAAAACGTGGGGTGGATTCCACGCGAATTTGAAGGCGTACTTCAAATTCGATGATGAGGATAGCTTCCATCGGGATGAATCGGTCGATCTGAGTGGATATAGTATATTTAAGGATCCCATACCGGAAGTTCCGCTGAAAAAGCCCCCGACTGAATACGGGGTATTTCAACAGCGTGTTGATGAAAAGCGTTTTGAACCCCCGGTGACACCTCCGGCGCCTGAGATACCGCCCATCGCCGGGCCGGCGATGCCACAAGTTATTCCAAGTGGCATGCGCGGCCCGCGCATGGAAGATCAACCCATCGCCGAGCCGGCGATGCCACGTGGCATGCCACGCGCACCGAAGAAACCTTTCGACTGGGGCGAATTTGTCGAGACATATCTTCCAGTCTGGGGAATGTTTGTCGGTGTATCGATCATCGTGCTGGCGACGGGATATTTCTTGATCGACAAATACGACTTGGTCGGGAAAGTGATCACGGCATACGCGTTCTTTGCCGCATTTTTTGTAATGGGTACGCGGTACGAACAGAGGCCGCTATTTACGACATTCGGAAAGACATTGATCGCGGGCGCGTGGGGCGGTTTTTACATCACGACTTACCTGATTTATTACCTTCCTGAAGCGAGGGTCATCCGCGATCCAGTTACTGCAACACTCCTTCTCATAATCATCTCCGTCGGGATGATCATACACTCGTTCAAGTACAAGTCCGAGCTTCTGACAACCTTGACCTATGTAGTCGCGTTCATTTCGGTCGCGATGTCGGCGCAGATGACCGACCACATGACCTACTCCCTGATCGCGTCATCGATCCTCGCCATCTCGATGGTGTTTATCCTCTACCGAATGCAGTGGTTCCGTCTCGCGATTTTCGCGATGGCCGGGACATACCTCACGCACGCCGTCTGGCTGTACCCGATTACGGATGCGTTCAAATGGACCGGCATCACGGGATTCGAATTCAGCCTCGGCGCGATAATGCTGATCTTCTACTGGTTTATTTTTTCACTTGCCGTATATTTCTATGAACCCAAAAACCAGAAGGAGGAGGCGTTCAACCTCTGGATGAACGCCCTTAACTACTCGCTCTTCTATCTCGTCTTCCAGTACCAGTTGGGTCCCGACAATCCAGTCCGAATCTGGCTTGTGGAGTCACTCGCGCTTGCATATGTCGGCCTCATCTTCCTCTCGCACTATCTCAAAAGAGAAAATTTATATTTTCACAACCTCGTGCTGGCGGTCCTGTCGACAACAATGGCGCTTTATTACCACCTCCTGGGCGGTAACTGGGTCACGATGGGATGGCTGATACAGGCCGAGGCGCTTTACTTCGTCGGACTACTCGGCGACGACAAGCGCTATCGCAACGTGGCTTTCGGGATTTTCATGCTGATCGGCGTATGGATGGTCTCGCACGATTACACGATGGGCGACAAGGTCCTGCTCTTCGGATTCTGGCTGTACAAGAGAACCATCATCGCGGTGACGGTCGCGGCTTTCTTCTATCTGAACGCGGCGCTCCGGCATAAAATGGCATCCCGGATTCAAAATGAGGAAGGATATTCGTATCTCTTCTCGTACGCGGCGTCGGTGCTGTGGCTGATAGTGATGGTGCGGAACTGGTACCCGGATCACCTCGTTCATGCCGGTTACACAAGCGCCATTCTCGCGTTTATATTAATGGAGATCGGAATACGTCTCAACGACGCCCACTTTCGCATCCAGGGACTCTTCTTCGCGTTCATCAGCGTGCTTGCGGCGTTGTTCCCGATGCTCGCCGCCGACACGCTCTATTACACAGAGGGAGTGCTTTACAGAATCATCTTTGAGGCAATCGTCGTTCTGCTCGCTTATACGGTCTTCTACCGTTATCAGAAAAAAATCAGCGAATTCGACGCCGACACTCGCGGAATCGAATTCACGATCGGCATGTTTTCAAGCGTCGCGGCTGTCCTTGCGGTCGTTCTGCTTCACAGGGAATTCTCGGTACACGCCCCGTTATGGCTCGTGCTCGGATGGATGGTCCTCGGCATATTGCTTGTAGAGATGGGACTCATGCTCCGAAACGCCTTCTTCCGCGCGCAGGGCTATGTGATCACCGGGATAGCGATGGTGTGGGCGCTCTATTCCATGCTGCTGATGCCGTCATGGTTCGAGCCTGGCATAACCAATTTCATCGCTCAGATCCTCGTCGTATTCGGATTTTTCTGGCTCTTCGGACGATTGCTCGCCGCGTCCAGACGTGACGATACCGCTTTCACCGATGGTGAAATATCAGAGGGGGCTTTGGGCGCGGGACCGCTGCTCTCGATATTTTTCAGCATCGCCGGGACATTGATTCTGATTCTAACAATCCAGAGGGAACTGGGTTCGAGCCATCCGCTTTTTATTTCCGTGCTCTGGATGTTTGTTGCAGTGGCGCTGCTTGAAGCGGGGATCGTGTCGCTGTCGAAACCGCTAAGGTGGCAGGCCTGGACTGTCGCGGGATTCGCGTTTATTTACGCGCTTTTCTTCAACCTTGTTCCCGGACCCTACATCGGCCCATTCTCATCGAGGCTGCTATCGCTCAGTCTGATAATTATCGGCTTTTACTACATCTTCAGCCGGCTGACAGCGTGCGAGCGCTCCGAGAAGGGCGGGCTCGACTGGCCTGACGGGGTCAATATATTTTCGTGGCTCGCCGCGACACTCCTTGTGCTGGTTATTCAGAAAGAGCTCTGGATCGCGGCTCCCGCATGGGTTGGAACGGCTTGGCTTGTTCCTATGATCGCGTTTTTAATCGCAGGACTCAGGCGGTCCAGCCGTAATTTCATCGTGCAGGCGATCGTTCTATCGTCGATCATATTTTTCTGGACCCTGCTAATCCCGGTCGCGGGGATGTTCGGATCGGAGCACTCGGAAACTTTCGAGTCGCTCAGAATCTACGCTACAATTCCAGTTATATTGATATTTTACCTCGTGTTCGGTTACATCATCAGCCGGGGACCGGAGTACGGCGGGGACAAGCTGAATGCCTACCTCGCTCATTTCTCCGATGTCATCGCATGGTGGGCAGGCGTGCTGCTCGTTTCGCTGATCACACGAGAGGTCGGAGGTCCGCACGCGGGCATTACAACGGTCGTATGGATAACGCTTGCCCTGATCTATCACTGGGTCGGCAAGAGGATCGGAAATTCAACGCTCGAACTGCAGGGATATACATTGGCGACTGCGTCTTTTATCAGAACGATGCTCGTCAACCTCGACTATCCGCTCGTTCCCGGATCGGTGCCGTCGGCGTTGATCGTCGCAGTAAGCCTCTACTACATGTGGTTTACTGTGAAGCTGTCGAAGCGTAACCCGACCATTTTCAACTCAGAACAACTCGCATCGGCGATGAGTTATCTCGGCGCTGCGGTAATCATGTGTCTGTTATTCATGGTCATCGACGATCGCACATGGGTACCGGCGGCGTGGGGCGGATTTTCTCTCCTTATCCTCCTTATAGCAATCATGGTCGGCGACCGGCGTTTCGCGTTCAAGGCAGTCGTGATGGCATCGGTGACCGCTCTCAGCGTGGTGATATTCGACTTCTTCGTTTACGAGAAGGTCCCATGGAAACCGGCTGGGATCGCGATCGCATGTCTCTACATCGCTCGCATCGTTCTGCAATTCGGCATTGATAGAATTATTACAGGCGTTTCCGAAACGGAAGCCGAAGAGGATTTCTACAGAAATTCCATGAAGCATTATCTCTCGATCCCGGCGTCGATTCTTCTATTGGCATTGCTATTCCTGAAGTTCAGGGGGCCGGAGACGATGTACATGACGCTCGGATTCGCGCTCGAGGCGTTTTTGCTCACAATGATGGGCTTCGCGCTTAAGGACCGCTTCCTCAGGGTCACGGCGCTTTGCATACTTGCGTTCAGCGTTATCAAATTGATCCGCGAGCTGTTCGTGATCGATCCCCACACGTTCCCGAAATTTATTCCGCTCGCCGGTGTGGGTGCGGTTCTGTTAATAACCGGATGGCTCTATTCGTCGAGGCTGGAACTGAAGCGCAAGAAAGCGGGTGAGGAGTAACAACAAACATTTGCGGGGACTGGCACACCGATTTCGCCTGATGACCATCTTCACTTTATTACATAACTTGCCAGGCGAAATCGGGGTGCCTGTCACCGCATGAAGATCTGTTACCACTATTATTTCAATTGAAGATTTTCTTCCAACTTCTTTGACGGACCTTCCCAGAGGTTGCTGTTTTTCGGCTCGTAAAATTTCAAATCGAACGAGTTAGATAAAATCCTTCGTCCGTAATCGATATTTCCGATAATCCCTTTGGAAACCGCCTGGATTAAAAGATTTCCTGTGGCGGTCGCGTCCGATGGTCCGGAGATAACCGGAATTCCGCATGCGTCTGAGGTCATCTGATTGAGGAGAGGGTCTTTCGATCCTCCCCCGACAATATGAATCCTGTCTATTTTTCTCCCCGTCAATTTCTCGAGCGTTTTAATTTTTCTTCGATAAGCCAGAACGAGGCTTTCGAACACGCAGCGCATCAGAGGCCCGACACCTTTCGGTACGGTCTGCCCGGTTTTTTCGCAGAAACTGCGTATCGCGACACGCATGTCGTCCGGCGCGATAAACGATTTGTGATCGGGATCTATAATCGACCGGAACGGCGGAGCGCTATCAACTTCTTTTCTTATCAGCTCAAAACTGACACCCCCGCTACCTCCCGACTCTCTTGACCATGCCCTTTGAAGCTCGTTCTGAAGCCACAGTCCGGTCACATTAGATAAAAACCTGATCGTCCTGTTTACTCCGCCCTCGTTCGCGAAATTGGCGTCACGCGCGGCGTCCGTGACAATCGGATTTTTCAGCTCCATCCCGACAAGCGACCATGTCCCCGATGAAATAAACGCCCAATTTTCATCATCGCCCGACATCGCCGGAATCCCCGCGACCGCACACGCCGTGTCGTGACACGCGACATATGTGAAATCGATTTTCGAACCCACATCCTTAGAGACGGGGTCGCAAAGGGGCGCTCTCACCGATCCCGGCTCGACCGGCGTCAATAATTTATCCGAGGGATAGCCGAATTTGTCGAGAATTTCCGCGGACCATTTGCGGGAATTGACGTCCAGAAGCGATGTTGTCGACGCGTTCGTGTACTCGCTCGCGGGGATTCCTGTCAAAAGATATCCCAGAAGCTCCGGGATCATTATTAACTTATGCGCATTCTCGACAAGCCCCGGCCGCGACGACAAATCATCCGCGATCTGATAAATCGTGTTGAATGGCAGAAATTGTATCCCGGTGATCTTATAAATTTCCTCGCGGCTGATTTTTGAATGGACAAACGGTATGGAATTTTCCGTGCGCGAATCCCTGTAGGCAAACGGAAGACCGAGCAGGTCGCCGTCCCGACCGATGTAGCCGTAATCGACTGCCCATGTGTCGAGTCCGATACTCTCAACGTCGCGGGCGGACCTGATGCATTCTTTCACGTCCGAAAATAATTTCAGGATGTCCCAGTGTTTGTGTCCCTGAACATCTATGATGCGATTTGGGAACCTTCTCACGACCGATGTCCGCAGCGCGTTATCGACAAACTCGCCGATGACCGCTTTCCCCCCGGACGCGCCGATATCGATCGCGAGCAGTTTCAATCTGAATCCCCCGTGACTCCCCAGAATTCACGCGATTCCATTATCTGCTTTGTTGAAAGCCCGACCGGATTCTGCCCGGTCGAACGCACGAGCATGTAAATCATCGCGGCCTTTTCGAGGATTTCAACCTGGTCGAGCGCTTTATCGAGGTCTTCGGCGATTGACACGACGCCGTGCATCGGCCATATCGCGACACGGATCTTCGTGAGGACTTCCCCGGTTGCGGTTCCAAGCTCCATCGAGCCGGGAACTTGGAATTCAAGGCACGCGACGCCGTCCGGTACAAGTATGGGCACCTCCGGATGCATCGACTTCAACGCAAGGTTTATTTTATGGAGTTCCTGCATGTCTGGAAGATGCGTCATGGCGATCAAATTCGGCGGATGAGTGTGAAGGACCGCCCTGATTTCCGGCCTCGATTCGCGGCAGGCGCTGTAGATCGACATGTGCGCCGGGAATTCGCTTGTCGGCGGGTATGCGCCCCATCGGCAAACTATCCTCCCGCCCATTTCGGTTAACTCTACCAATCCGATCGTGTGTGATGGAATTCTCTCCATGTCTCTCGCGCGGCTCTTTGTCGCAGTGACTAAGTACCAGTCGCCGTTCAGTACCGGAAAAGAATATCCGAACTTTACATCTTCACATATACTTATGTACTCAGGCAGTTCCGACGGGTCGACACGCATCGACATGTTCCCCGCATTCGCCTCGGCCCAGAGTCGATTCGCGAGAATCTGCGAAACCCGCATGAACTGCCGCAGTGGCGGAAACTCAAACATTATTCCTCTTCCTCCATTCGACTAATGGGTCTTTAGCAAGCCCCCGACTTTCCCGCGCTTTATAAATTAATGGACGCACATCGGTGTTGAACGCATCCATGAGAATTTTATCCGCCATCGACGGGTCGCACCTGTCGCGGTAATAACCGAGCGAATTGTAATCGACAAGGAGGGCCTTCGCGTACGCCATCTCGATATTTCCGACCGATTCGATTAGTTCCTCGAACGGGTCCTTCACATTGTGGCTCTGGTCGATCATAAACGCGATGTCGTGCACGTGCATGTAACCGCGAAGCTCGCCCTCGACAAGGTTCGTGAAAATTCTGAACAACTGATGCGGATGCAGGCTCCCCGCGGCGAGATCGTCATCGGCATAGAAACTATCGTTGAAATGAAATCCCCCGAGCTTTCCCTGCCTGATCAATTGCGCGATGATCTGCTCGACATTGACGCCGTGCGGATGATGCCCGAGGTCGACAAGCACCTTCACGTTGTCTCCCGCGAGCCATGATAAATACAGGCTTCGACCGTAATCCTGTATGGCGGTCGAATAAAATCCCGGCTCGAAAAGTTTATACTCGATCAACATCTTTTCACCTTCGGACATACGACCGAATATCTCTTTGACCGCATCATCGAGACGGTCGGCCTGATCGTACATGCTGATTTGTCCGGGAGAGTTGGAGCCGTCGGGGAGCCACAGGACGAATGTGTCGGATTCGAGCATGCGCATGTATTCAATACAATCGATGCAATGTTTCAAAGAGGCATTACGGACCTTCTCGTCGGGATGCGTAAGCGAGCCGAATCGAATTGTCTCGTTCAGCGGACCCTTTTTTCGCATCGAAAACAAATTCGCGTTGATCGATCCTGCCTTGACACTCGCATTTTTCAAATGTTTCTTTAGCGAACGTACATCACTTTTATTTTCGCCATCCCACGGAAAATGCAGCGCGACCGTACCGCCCTTGCCTGTAAGAGCGTGGAATTTTCCGGCAGCGGCGATTTTTTGCTCAGCGTTCGACGGCTCGTTCCCGGTCGGATAAGTCCCGAACCGTGTGCCGCCGCGTCCGAACCCCCACGACGGCACCTCAATAGGCAGAGTCGCAACACGTTCGACAATATCATCTGTCTGACTTGTAACGGCCGGTATTCCCGAACAACGCCCTTTGATTTTCATGTAATTTCCACCTCAGGAAATTTCCGAAGCAATAGATTAATTGCAACCCAATGCGCGCGTTAACAAGGCGATTAAATTTAAAAAGACTATTACCGCCAAGATCCAAAAAAAGAAGGGATTTCCGGTACGAGTCTGCCCGCTGAACCCATAACCCAGCTTGAGCATGTGGTTCCAGAAATCCTTGTTGATCTTCCATGTGTGCGGGTAAATTTTTTTCATCCGCTCGAGGCTGATCACGACGTCTCTGATCTCGATTTCATCGAGCTTTTCAAAGAACTCGCGCGTGGCGTTCTCGAACCGGTCGACATTCGGGCGCAGGACCACATACTCGAACAAACTGGCGGCCATGTCCTTTACGGGCGTAATAATTTCGGTATCGGACAGAAAACCGGGCCATTCGCTCTCCGCGTTCACAGCGTCGCTGAATGCCCTCAGCATCGTCCTGAATTCCTTCGGATTCGGCGACACCTTCGATGCGAGCACGACAAGTTCGCGCGCAGCCTCGATCTTCCGGTCGTGAAGCAATCCCAGGGACGCGTACACGATCTGGGTCGAGGCAAACGCGCGGGCTTCGACATCCTCGGGAATCGACGATTCGATCTTGTTCGCCTGCTCCGTCAGTTTCATGGAATCAGGTTGATATGCGAGGACAACATATCCGAATATAAGCGCCTCGAAATCCGCGAACGCCCCGCGGCCCTTCCGTCCCGTCGATTTCTCAATCCATTCGAACGCTTTGACCGGGTCGTTCTCGCGAAGATATGTCCTGGAAATTTCAATATACGGAGCGATATTGCCCGCATCGAGCTCGATCGCTTTCTCGTACTGCTCGCGCGCGCGTTTTATCGCATGCGCCTTCGCGTCCTCTCTGTCCAGGCTCTCAAGCCGCGCCATGAGCATGTTCCCGAGCACCATACGGTATAAAGGAACATTCGGGAACCGCTCGATTAAGCTTGTCAGCGTTTGAATCGAGTCGTGAAAATGCCCCTGCTCCGCCTGTGTCATGCCGAGAAGCTTGAGTGCCTCGCTCGACCCGCCGGTCTCTTCGACAATTTTTTTGAAGCGCAACTCGGCACGATTGAACCGCCCAAGAGCCATCGAGTTGAACGCGCTGTTCATTAGCTCGGCGATGTCGGGTCCGCACGCCATCAGGTTGTCGTATTCTTCGCGCGCTCTGGGGTCCATCAGCGTGTGATATGCCGTCTGAAGCGCGCGGAAACCGTCCAGGTCCTTATTTGGGGGGTACTTTGGGACAAGCTTTACGAAAGCCTCGTGGACCGCGCCGGACGGGTCGTTGCGGTCAACGCCGAGGATCTCGTAGAGGTTTCTGTTTTCGAGTATGTCGCCGGGCATTCCGAGGGGATAATGGTAGCATAGAACGATAATGGTAGCAGCTAGCTTTTTCGTCCTCGAAAAAGTAGCTGCTACCATTATGTCAAACCCTGTTTGAAAGCATGCATATGCCCAATCATTTTTTCTGGATCGCCATGCCACATCGGAGGCCCCAGCTTTGATAATCTTGGCTGCGTACAGTAGCGGTCATTTTCGTCCTGAGTCATTGATATGAATTTCAGAATAAGTTCCTTTTCATCTGTCTGAACAATCTCCGAGAGTTCCTTTCCCATAACACAAGCCGGTACAAGGTCATATTCCATCTCGATGCTCATGACATCCCCGCCCCATCTCCTGCCATCGTCGAGTGGAAGCCAATTCGTTATTATGGAGGCTATGTCCGACAGATCTTTTTCCCGCGTCCAAGGTTGGTCCATGTATGAGATCATCTTCAGGAGGAAGAGAACTCTCAGTTGTGCAACCCGTATTGTCAGGTTTTCCACTACTTGATGAGAAACAGCATATGTGAATGCTAAATGGAGTCCGGCGAGGTTTACTGTGTTCCCTGATTCCGGCCATTTAAGAATGTTTCCGGGAGCAGTCCTAACTCTTGCTGGCAGGATGTCGATCCCAACACCATCGGATGATACCCATCTGTGTTCTTTCAGGTGAGAGAAATTCAATTGCGCAAGACGTGGTGTCAAATTCCGCAGGTCGTCAAGATTTATAGCCGCAACGAGGTCCAAATCTTCCGTATTTCTCGGCAGGTCCATCTGGCTCGCTATTGCCGCGCCACCGATCAGAACCCACTGCGACGGTGAGACGACCTTATCTAAATTCCTGAGCGCATCAACATGCGCTGTTGTGAAATTAAATCCCATTTTTGCTTCCTTTCTTCAGGAAGTGTGTGATTTCCTTCGCGGTCTCACGAGCACGAGGATCATTCGATGTAATCAGTTGAGAATATACAAGAAGCGGATGAACAAGATGGTCCGCAGTTCCCTGCATGGACAATGGACCCAGGGGGCGCATAAAAACAACATTACCCTCCCCCGACGGCAGGGCTTCCAACCTCAAAATGAGTAATGGGGGGATACTTGAGAGATGCAAAGTGGTGGTTTCACCCCGGTAATATTTGACCATTCTCCATGCAGCGGACAACTCTCCCCATGCCCAGTTGTCAGGGGATGATTTGAGGCATGCTTCCGCTATTGCTTCGCGTTTATCCGGTTCGTTTATTCGCGCTTTGTAACTTCCGTTGAAAATCCGAGGGCGGATTATATCGGAGTAACCCATAAGCCATCTTTCCAGCAGGTCATCATATCTGATTATTCGCCAGCCTTTGGTTGTCCGCCCGATAAATCCATCCCTCGCAAGCATGGTGATCCTGGCAGCAACCGCGCTTTTCCCGATCCCCGCTTGCTCAGCTACAATCCTCACCGGCTGGTTTAAGAGAGACGGTTCAGCGAGAATGGCGAAAATGACCTGGTATCCGGCAATCCTCGCCTTCGGAATATACGGGCTGCCACCGGGCAATCGTCTGCCCTTGATATATACATGGAAACCTTTGCCCGGAGAAAGTCTGCAATTACCCGCGAGGTCGATAAAGTTCAAGCCGTGTGAATCCATGTAGTCCGCAAGAGACGGGTTGACGTAGGGGAAAACAAGTAAGAACCGCCCTGGTTTTTCACCTTTCAATTCCGATAGAAATCTGTCGATAATTGAGCGGTCAATGGATCCCTTAAAAACCGCATGCAGGTTGTAAGGCTTCGTTCTTGAGGAAGTATGGAAAATTACCTCCGCGTTGAAGCCCCTCGGCATAAAACCGATCATCCACTCTCTAGACCCGGCGTCCAGCACTCCGGGGACTTTCTTAAGGGCTTCCATAGCCTGCTTGAGGAATTCCATTTCGATCATGTCCGACATTATACCATGTCCATTATTAACGGACAAGATATTTAAGCGGACAAACATCAATGGCGGTTTCGCGGGAAATTACCGCGGGGGCAGCAGCAACCTTGGCAGGGACGCCAAGGTTGCTGCTACCCATAACTACTAATGCTAGCTGTTACCCATACCGTATCCATAGCTCAACACAATCCGGATAATCCGCCCCACCGGGAAAGTTTGAAATATATTTGAAAAGGGTTATAATGATGTAAGACAGTTTACTTAGGTTAAGTTTCGGGCGAAAACGGTTCTGGAGGAGCTTGCGATGTCAAAATATCCCTGGCTGATTGTCTTGGCCATAGTCTCGGTATCTTTAATAACGGGCTGCAATTCGAAAAGCCTTGTCGTTCTGCCTGACGACACTCTTTCCCCGCAGGATTCATCCATAGGTTCATCCGCCGATGCGGGAAATTACCCGTCCCATCTGCCTGTGGGATTCTACACGATCGAAATCGACACGGTTAGGCAGGAGATCAAGGTTGTGCCGGTGCGGACAAGCGACCTGCATGTTAACGTGACGAATACCCTGAACGGGACCAACGGCGTCACCGCCGCGTTTGTGCCCGGCGAGTCGCAGCCGTCGACCGGACTTTTCGTTCTCGACATTTCCATCGAACATCCGTTTTCGATTCCCAATCTCACCGGATTCGATGTCAGGGGAATTTTCATCACGCCCGGCACGCTCAATATCGGGCCGCTGGTTTTCGCGGATCCGTCGAACGGCGAAGCGAGGCTGCTTAACGCCGATGGATACACGCAATGGTGGAATCCCACGGAATTCACCGCGCCGGGAATGTTCGGCTATACGAAAGGGAATCTCACAAGCACCCCGGGGTCGATGCTGACCGCGACAGTCAATCCGTACAAGTACTTCGCCGACATCCTGACCGCGACAGATTCAATGGCTCCTGTTACCAGTGCGTCTCTGACAAGCGATGGGGGGCGCGGAGTTTTTACGGCGGGCAGCACGAACACACGTCGATATGAGATCCAGTTTCCGATGAATCCAGCTCCGGTGGTGAAATTCGGCTATGCGGTAGATGCGTCGTGGGCCGCGCCATTGCCGAATCCCCCGACGCAGGTGCCGGACGATTTTCCAATCGCGGCGAATATGCCCGAGGCATACCGTATCGCGGCTGCGGTGAAACTCAATACGCTTTTTTACGATTCGGAGTCCGGTGTCGCGGGCGGACTGTTGAGACTACAAGCCAATGTCTACGACTGGCAGGGACAATATTTCGGGAATGTGGAGAATCAGATTGGCCAGGTAAGGGCGTTTACTCCCGACCTTATTTCGGGCGGAGCGGACGGGACATTTTTTATCGAGGCAAACGACGCCGCGAAATATAAAATCGACATGCCGGATGCCCTGCCGACGCAAGCCGGGAAAGCGCTTGTGACGGTGAAAGTTCTTCCGGAAGGGGGTCCCAACTACGACCAGGGATTCGGACCGGCGCCGGCGGGTCCGGTAGCCGCGTGGCAATGTCTCACCGTCGATATTCCCGACCCGGATTGCGTTACCGATCCATGCAACGATTTCATCGAGGCTTACGACTTCGATCTGACAAACTACAACACTGATACCCTCTGCGCGTCGGCCGATTACCGTGACTTCTGGAAAATGGTGATACCGTCCGGTCATACAATAACCGGTGACCTTATTTTGTGGGCCGATGTCGAGCCGACCAAGTTCGCGATTTACGACAGCGAACAGGCGCTTATTCAGGAGGTCGATGTGACATCGGGATTAGCGACCATCAATCTCGACTCGCTGAATATTCTGCCCGGGATCTATTATCTGAGAGTTCTGACACAGTCGTCGGGGACCGCATTTATCTATGCTATAGAGCCAAGTGTCACGGTAACGGATGTCACGCCGTCGGATCCGGTCCTTGTCGATCCTCACGACATCTATTTCAATCCAAAACATGCGCGTGTTCATGATAATTACACGATTTTCTATGATAACACTCGAATCTGGGTATGTGATATGACCAACCCGACCGTTCCAGTCACCGTAAGTCATATCGACGAGGGATTTTTTGTTTACAACGTCGCCGTTTCCTGGCCTTACCTGTATTTCGGACACGCCATCGATGTCGGAGCCCCCCTCTCCCTGGACATGGTCGATCTCAGCGATCCCGCAAACCCGATCCTGCATCATGATCTATTCGGCGGAGGCACTACCGAATATTACGATGCTGTGGCATGGGGCGATTACCTTTTCGTTTCGGCAAGTTTGGATGCCGTAAACAGATTGCAGGTCTACGATATTTCCACCACTCCGGCGAATCCGGTTTTAATCAAGAACCATTCCGTATCAAGTTCCTGGACTAATCTTCAGATCATGGATACAGGAACCGAAAAGGCGATTTTCGGTAAAACCGATACCGGGCGGATCGGCTATTTCAGTCTGCAGGACTTGACCGCATGGGATGTACCGGGTGACGTGTCCGATATGCCAAAAAGGTATAATGACTTTACGGTGTATGGAAATAAAATGACTGTTTTAATGGATGACTATGCCGGTAATTACTCATTTTTTACTTATACATTTACGGGAACAGACCTTTCCCCGACTTTCTATGCGGGTTTGTCGCTTCCGTACGACGATAACTGTATTGCAGCAAGTGGAGATTACCTGTATACCGGCGGATACGACAAGACCATGTCGATCATCGACAACCAAGATATTAACGCACCGTCACTGGTTCAATCGTACTCGATCTCGTATTACCCCGAAGATTTTGTCGTTTTCAACAGTGATTATCTCTTATTCCTGAATGGAGCGAACGGTGTAACTTTTTGGGGAACGGATGGAGTCGGGGGTATATCGTACGCCGGTGAAAAGGCCGGTTTGTCCACAATTTACGCTTCGGTGATGGTCGGCGATGCGGTTTATGTCGGGGAGCCGGGAAACCTTTTTTCAATTGATGTCTCGGATCCGGCGGCTCCGGTCATCGCGGACAGGATGTGGCTGCCAACCGCTCCGTTAAAAATGGCCGGTAAAAACGATAAACTTGTTTTTGTCGATTATCTGAACAATGCCGTATCGATCGACATTACGGACCCATATAACATGCTTTACGCGCAGACTATGGCGCTTCCGGAATCAATTGACAGCATGACCATGACCGATTCATGCCTGTACGTCGCAGACAGCACAAATACATTGAAGACTTATTCTCTTGCATCCTGGCCGGACCTTACTTACGCGGATAGCGATGCGCTTGCCAACACCAGCACAAAAATGGTCAGTGACGGCAATGCTCTTTATGTCAGGATCGGAGCAAATATAGAAGTTTTCGCTATACCCAGTCCGGCAACGACGTCGCATGTTTTCACCTACACACCGCTCACATATCCAACAGATATGAAAATTGGCGGTAATCTTTTATATATAGGATGCAACTCCAATCTGGAGATAGCCGATATCACCAATCCATTCCTTCCAACATATCTTGCGTCCGAAAATTATCCCGACGCCCCGTTTGGCAGCCTTTTGGCTGTCGGGAATCAATTCGCGTACATGTACAGCACCGTGGGCGCGGATACGAGTCCGACCGCGTTCAGCATTTATCCGCCTGAAAATCCCACGGTATACGGTCAACTGTATGATACGGATTACGTAATTACCATGTATAACAGCTTTGTGAAGGATGAGTATCTGATCGAGCTGGGCGATCCGATAGCATTCAGGGAGTGGAAATTGTATTGAGGTATGCAATACTCTCTGTGCTGTTAGTGTCAGTTAATTTTAACCTTGAATAACCCTACAAGTGATAGGCAGCTTAAGTGCCTGTTGCAGGTGGATTAACCCACGATTCTGTTCTTAATGGATGTGCTCTTGAAATATTATTATAATCACTATCAGATGAAATTATTGTTAAGTCATTCTTGATTGCCGTCGCGGCAATCCAAAGATCGTTTTCATAAATATTCAGTTTTTTAAATTCCTTTTTTCGTCTTCGTCTGTCTCCGTGTAGAATATTATATAGTTTTGCCTTTAATTTACCATAGATTTCAGCAACATCATTATCAACATCCAAAATGTCTATATTATTTATAAAATTTTTAACTTTAGCCAAATTTGCCTCCTCATACTCAGAATTTCCAGCCATAAAATATAATTCGCCACAAACAACACTGCTAATCATGAATTTTTCATTTTTGTATTCAGACAATTTACTAAGACAATTCCCATCTCTATTAATAATTTTGCTACAATGATTTGTGTCCAGTAAGAACATAATTAAAATTTAACCTCAGCCCGTAAATCATATACATTCTTCAAACATGCATTAAAATCTCGTCCTTCCCAACCTGTTGCGGTCTCGAGTAATGCCCTTCCTGTTGACTTTTCAAATAATGTTGCCGGGTTTATGATAATAATGGTGTCAAACCTATCAGTATTTGAACCACTATCTTCAACTAAATTGTTCAGGATGCGGTATTGATCGCCTATATTTTTTGAATCAGGTAATCCTGAACCAGAGTCGTGGGTAATTAAAATATCAGTTCCTCTTTGGATGAACTGCTTGTTTCCACTGCTGAAGGTATTGACACCCTCAACTCCCCATGGAATAAATTTCCGTGTATTATTATTTTGCGTTTTCTGCATTGTTCAACTCCCTAAAACGTCTTATCTCGCTGTTAAGATATTCAAACCCTTTTTCAACGATTAATTTAGCTGCAAAAACATCCGTTTGATAATTTTCAACCTCATTAAAGGCTAATCTGTCATTAAAATCAATATTAATTTGAATTCCTTCTTCAAGCGCACTTGAATCTGGCAATTTAAAAATACCATCAGCGCTATCACGTTGCTTATACTGTCTGTAGTTTTGATAGACAATATTGTTATAGTACTTATCTTCTATTTTATGAGTGAACTTAACGACAACGTCATGGAGGTCTGAATCATTAATATCAAAATTGATAACCGATGCCAACCTTGAGATAATTTCGGCACTTTTAAAATCCGTCGATATCCTCGCCATTGTCTTAAGGCCACAGAAATTCGGTTTGAGCTCCTTTATCCGGTTCAATACATCAAACAAAATATTACACCTATCTAATATGTATTGACATCCCTTTGTGTGATCTGTTTGCCAGTCATCGGAATATAAAACATTTAAGGACAAGTTAATTTGAGTGATTGATATTTGGCTATGTCCTTTTTGGGATTCCAAGACGATTCTAGGAAGTTCTGGATCCAAATCATCAGGTATAGGAACAATGAATGGCTGTCCATAATACTCTTTAAAAGCTTCTTCGAAATCGAATGCCATTTTCCGTATATTGGAATACTTGGGAAAAATTATACTAAAATTACTTTGCAAAAATTTAGGTTTATTCACCAACTCAAGCTCCTAAGCTATAAACTGTTTTAATATTATCTCATAATTTTCGCAAATTTTCCATAGCAAAGGACCACAACAAAGGCTGGTGGCAAGCAAAATGCTCCGAGACTGCTCAATTTCTGCGTTCTCCTGCCGATAACATTAATCAGTATCGGATTTCCGAAATGACTATCTCATCGGTGAAAGCGGCAGCGTTGCTTCTGGCGCTCATTTGCGTATGCGGTTGCATGGGCTCCGTAAACGGCGGCACTCCCGTCGAGCCTTCTCTCACGCCTCTCACGCCCTCGGAAAATAATACAAAGACATCGTCCACTACATACCTCTGGGGCGTGTGGGACGTAAACTTCGATCCTGCCAGCCGAAATTTCGAAATCCCACCGGATCGCACTCAGGCTTTCACATTCAACGCGACACATTTTGTCGAGGGTCCGCCGGTCGAACTGAAAATCAAGATTGTAGATTATATCGAGGACGCAGGTACCGCGATCCTGACAGCGGATTTCATACTTAAAAATCCCTTCGACGACGGGTTATATCCGGGATTCGACGTGGTCGCGGTGTTCATGGGGGATGGGTCGACCGAAATCCCGGAACTCCCCGGCTTCAATGTGCAGTCCGAGGACGACCAGAGGCTTCTCAATCCGGACGGTTACACGCGCTGGTTCAACTGGCCCGAATTTTCCGGCGCGGGATCGGTCTGGAAGATGTTCGGCTACAACACTGTCGATATGGGGTATCTCATCTATACTCCCTCCGCCGTGATTAATCCCTACATTTATTACGCCGACGGACTCGGGGCTGTCGACGACGCGTTCGATTTCATTCGCATGAATGAAGATGACCGGGGCATGTTCAATGAGCAGTCGGTGAACACTCGTCGATTCGAAATCGCCTGGCCACTGTCCGGACCCCTTAAATTCAAGCTCGCGATCATGGCGCACTGGAACCGTAACGACAATCATCCGAATCCGCCAATCACCAATTTCGACTTCCCAATGGCCGCGAATTCCGATGAAGCCCTGTTGTGCGATTTCGCGGACAACTCGACCGTCTATTATCTTTCAGAAACCGATTTCGGCGGCACTATCAGGCTCGACATCAGCCCGTGGGACTGGACCGCGTCGCTCATCGGAAACGAGATAGATGAATACGAGATCAGATGTTATTCCGACGCGTTCGCTAGCCCGGTCATTCTCTCAAAAACGCCCTTCTACAGCGCGTTTAAGTACAACACCTTCCGGACAGCCATCCCGGTGACCGATGTTCACTCGCTCGATCCGATAGAGGTCTGGGTCGAGGTGGCGTATCCCGATCTCGATTACTCGAATAATTTCGGAGTGCCGAACGACGCGTCCGGAGCGCTCGCGGGGTATTTTTTGACCGAGGTCGCGGTCAAAAATTATAAACCGATGTACCTGAATTTAACTCAACCGAACGGCGGGGAGGAGCTCGAGGTCGGCGGGAGTTATGAGATCAAATGGGAGAGCGAAAATATCGCCGGGAATATTTTCATCATGTACTCGCTGGACGATTTTGTCGCGGATTTTCATCCGGTCGCAGTCAATGAGCCGAATGACGGAAGTTTCACGTGGAACAATATCCCCGACAAGGTTTCGGATAATGTCAAAATTCGCGTAAGCTCGATGAAGAACTCAAACGTGAACGATAAGTCCGATAATTTCTTCACGATTGTCGACAACAGCGAGCCGTATATACGAGTCTCTATACCGAACGGAGGCGAGATCTGGAAGGCCGGGACATCGCGCGAGATCACATGGGTGTCGAAGAACGTCCACAACAATGTTTACATCGAATATTCGAAGGATAATTTTGTGTCGGACGTCAACATTGTCGCGATAGACATAGAAAATAACGGCTCGTACCTTTGGAACGATATCCCGCACGATATCTCAGATACGGTGAGGGTTCGAATCAGCTCCATGGTTGACCCGTCGATTTTCGATATTTCGGACAATGATTTCTCGATCGACGATCCTCCGATCGAAGTTCTCTCACCCGACGGCGGTGAGGAATGGAAAGGCGGTTCCGACCAGCAAATTCTCTGGGAGACAATCGATCTCGATGACACGCTGAAAATCGAATATTCGAAGGACTATTTTACGTCCGACATAAATCTCATCGCGCAGAATGTTGTCGACACCGGCTCGTATCTCTGGCACAACATCCCGCAGGATCCCACAACCACCGCCAGGGTGCGGATCAGCGCTACATCGGCGCCGTCGACGCGAGATGTCTCCGATGACGATTTCTCCATCGAGGAAACGGGATGGGGGATAATTTTCGGCGGAACCAGCAACGAAAACTCGACCGACCTCGAACTCGACAACAGCGGTAATATTTATGTCACCGGCGTATTCAAGGGCACGAATGTCGACTTCGATGCCGACCCGGTCGGGACCGATTACCATTCCGCGGTCGGCGGACAGGATGTATTTCTCTGTAAATATAACGAAATGGGCAATTTTGAATGGGCGTTGACGTGGGGCGGCACGTATTACGACCGCGCGTACGGGCTTGATATCGATTCGGATGGTGATATCGTCGTAACCGGATTTTTCAGGGGCACGAATGTCGATTTCGATCCCGGTCCGGGCGGAACCGAGAAAGACCTGCACACGTCCAACGGCTCATACGACATATTTGTAAGCAAATTCGATCCGTCCGGCGAATTCATCTGGGCGAAGACGTTCGGCGGGACGGAAGAGGAAAACGCATACGGGATCGCGACCGACGGGTTCGGGAATATTTATGTCACGGGCAGCTTCCAGGGCACGGCCGATTTCGATCCCGGCGCAGGATCGGACCAGCACACGGCATCCGGTTTATGGGACATATTTCTTGTTGCATTCGATTCAGCAGGGGGTGAAATCTGGGGACACAGTTTCGGCGGTGACCGCACGGATGTTACGGTCGATCAGGGCTACGCTGTCGCGGTCGGTGATTTCGGCGACCTGTATGTAACCGGTAATGTGTCCGGCGAGAATGTCGACATGGACCCGGACCCCGATGAAACCTACCCGGTCACGACGTTGTCCGGAGGCGACGCATTTCTCAGCATGTTCGATCTCGCCGGGACATTCGGCTGGTCGGGAATATGGGGAGGCGATTTCGAAGACAGCGGAACAGGCCTCGCGACCGACGATAGCGGCTATTGTTACGTAACGGGACGATACTCCGGCATGGTCGATTTCGATCCCGGCTCCGGAGCGGAGGTTTATATATCCAACGGCGACGGGTACGATCCGTTCCTTAGCAAATTCGACGTGCTGGGCAATCACCAGTGGGCGAGAGTCTGGGGCGGCGACGGTTCGAACGATTACGGCTGGTCGGTCTGCGTGGGCGGGATGGATACGGTGTATGTTATCGGCAATTTCGAGGGTGTGGTCGATTTCGATCCGACCGATGGGGTCGAAGAATATACGGCGAATGGCGACAATGACTTATTTTTGTCGAGCTTCAATTCGTCCGGGTGGTTCAACTGGGCGAGAACCTGGGGTGGAGACAGCATAATGGATTATGGCTACGGTGTCGGGTCCGACTCAAACGGCAACTCATATATTTCGGGTGGGATATCGGGAACGGGCGTCGATCTCGAACCCGGAGATCCGGTGTCACCGGTCAACACTCAAAACTCAGACATCTTCATCATCAAGGTAATGCCCGACGGGGAATGGTAAAAATTATCTAAGTAATTTTTACCATAGCGCAGACGTCTCGCTGGCAGTCTCGCGGACGTCACATCTTTCCTTAAATAAATAGAATTTACCGTTCAGCCCTGAACCAATTTTAACGATTCCGTATCTTCATCCTGTGTGGTACGATTTTCGCAAGGAGGCAATGGCGATGAAAATTAAGATCGTTTTCCTGCTGGCGCTGATTGTGGTTATGAGCGCTGTGATAATGGTCCGGGCCGATGAAACCGAATCCGCGCTCACTCAGGACGAAATCCAGTACGTCAACGATAATCTCGACATTCTCTATGACAGCGGCATTTTCAAGGGATATCCCGGCGGCGAATTCAACGGCGAAAATTCAGTCACACGATTCGAAACCGGCGCGGTTCTGACCCGGTTTTACGGATATCTCCTTGATGAGATGAACGCCAGGGGAATCGAGGTCATGGATTTCATCGACATCAGGTCCCCTCTCGACAATCCGATGGACATGACCGATATTCCTGAAAACCATTGGGCTTATGAAGAGCTGCTGCGGCTCGAGCACATGGGCGTCGCCGGCGGATACCCGGACCTGGAGTACAAAGGTCCCCGCAATATCGACAGGTATCAGTTTTCATCGATGCTCCTCAGGGTGGTTGTGCTTGTCGATTTCGGACTTTGGGAAGCCGAGCCCGGATACAACGGCGGCTTCACAGAGACGCACTTCGCAAAACCTGAGACAATCGAGGGGGCGTCCGAGGATTACTGGGCGCGTACCGATGTACGCAGGCTGATCGACACGGGCGAGGTGGAGATAGCCGCCGATGGTACGGTCGCGGGCGGAATGCCGTTCACACGGAATGAAATGGCGTTCGTGATTCTGAATCTGATGGATAAATTCTCGAGTGAACTCGACAAGCTGGCTGAATAGTCGTCCGGCTTATTGAGCCGCGCATTAACCCCGCATTTTCCGGCGGTGACAGGCACCCCAATTTCGCCTGCCGAGTTTTTTGGAGGCTTGATGTCATGGTTAAGGCGAAATCGGTGTGCCAGTCCCCGCTTAATGTCCGTCACTGTACAATATGCAAATGCTTCGCGCGGCTTAATAATTCGGGTACAGGCACCAATTCGGTCATCTAAACATCAACATCGTTCAAGCTTGCCTGGACCGAATTGTTGCCAGTCCCCGAATTACGTTTCTGAATTGCAGGGCCATCTCCATTTTTATTATTAATTCCCAATAAAATTTGATAAACTTTAATCTCGGCAAAGAGGACTCCGTGGCATATAGACCACGTGGGAGAAATCTCGGATTAAAATAATAAAAAAGCCGATAGGAGCCTGCATCATGAAAATCACGCACGTTCAAAAAGGCGGGATACTGATTCTCGCGATCATCCTGGCAACGCTTGCCTTTCCGGGATGCGGCGGCGGCGGCATCGAGCTGCCGGACATCAAGGACATCGCCGACATCAAAGGCGATAACTGGCAGGACTTTGTAGGGCAGAGTGTGACGGTAGAGGGCGTTTTCGTAACCGACCCTGTCCCGATGATCGTAACCGATCCGGACGCCCTGCTCCGCAACATGCAGCTGCCGCTGACCTCATATATTTTACTTAGCGGTGACCAGGTCGCGAATATGAATCCTGAGGAAAACGGCGGAGCCAAGCTGCAACTCGATGGGGTTGTCCGGGAGGTCGGTCAACCAGAGCTTTATCCAGATGATAAGGTGGACATCGTGGTTGCCAAGTGGTCAGTGATTAACAAGGACTTCATTTACAAACTACACATCATCGACTTCGAACTACTGCCATTCCTGCTTGAAGACAGGTACGCCGTTTTATTCAGCGGTGGAATTAACGCCGGTAATAACCACACTCGTTACTGGAACGACCTCAAGTTCATGTACAGCACGCTTATAAATAAATACGGTTTCACGGACGACACGATTTATGTCCTTTACGCCAATGGAACAGGGAAGGACGCCGACATGACTGTCGACTTTTCCGCGACACAGGCGAACCTTGAGTCTGTTTTCGATACCCTGAAGGGAATTTCCGATAAGAATGACAAGATCTTCGTCTTCATGACCAACCACGGCGGTGGATTCTTTGCGGCGGACCCTCATCCCCACTGGTACGGCGGACAGCGCGACACCGGCGCGGATGAAGGGGCGGAGTCGATCTCAGAGGCAACGTTTGGGATCGATTTCGACGGCGACGGCACCGCAAATGACACCGTGACATGGGACGAGGAACTGCACGCATGGGGCGGACACATCTACGATGACGCATTCGTCGATATGTTCAACGAGGACCTGGATTACAAAGAGCTGGTTGTCGTCATGGAACAGTGCTTCAGCGCCGGGTTAATTTTCGACATGGCGCAGGGCGGCGATGGCCGTGTGCTTATGGCGGCCGCCGGACAGTTGGAACCGTCATGGGCGATGCCCCCGGATTATACGTACGATGAATTCTCGTACTGGTTCACGTCCGCGATCAACTGGGCCGAACCTGACGGGACCGCTGTCGACGCGGACACGAACGACGACGAGAGCGTTTCGATGGTGGAAGCTTTCAACTTCGCGAGGTCGAACGATACCCGCCCTGAAACCCCGTGGTACGAGGACAGCGGCGAGGGAGCTCCGCACTCAGGCGCGATGCCGTTTGGCGGCGACGGCGCGTTCGGCGCAGATGTGAATCTGGATTAACAATCAAAGTCCGAAGGCCGCGAACTGGAATCGCACGCAACCTGCGAATGTCGTGCTGCGTCGTACTAAACGCAGGTGGCGATTTCAATGGGATGTATCACTGGAATTATAATTGGAAGCGCGGTGATGGACATTGTGATGTGTGCATTCCCGGATAATGGGTTTTGGAGTGTGTTTTCAATCGCGGTCGGCATCGCAGCCGGCATCGGAGCGGCGAAATTCGTGGAGGGATGGCGGTAGATTACGGTTTTTAGCGGTGCTGCAGATATCGAACAGACCCACCATAAATGGTGGGGTACCGGGTCTTTATCAAATAATAAAGAACAACGATCTTCGGTACCCCACGCTTTAGCGTGGGTCGGTTGCGTGCTGTACGCCGCCGAGGAGGGTTTCGTCCAGCGTGCCGAAATCGCCACCGGATATCCTCACAATTTATCCCTCTTTATCCATCCTAATGATGATTTTCCCGTGCTAAAAATGCTATAGTCCACACATAAGCTTTCCGATGGGAGCATGCACGGGCAGTCGGTAACCGATACGGTCGTAAATCGCCGTATATTTTGTAACTCAAACGCGCTTCCATCGGTTCCAAAGCGTTTTGAGAGCTTTTTCACAACGTCGGATGATCGAATCGGGTTCTCGTAAACCTTAAGCTCTCGGGTTCTCCGGGATGAGTCGAATCCCGGGAGAGGAGGAGTCATGGCGGACACTAAGTGCCGACACGAATGGTCCATTATCAACGTTCGTAACGGCTTCCTCGTAACCGAGGGCTGCATGGCGACGGGCGAGCGCGCCAATTTCTTCACCCTCGAAGATAATCCCCACAAGGACACCTATGTGGTCGACGGCAACCTGTGGAGGTACCTCGGGAACTCTCAGGCGGTCAAATTCGACCTCCAGTGCAAAAAGTGCGGGACAGTCCTGAAACTGAATAAAACGCAGGCGATGGCGATGGTGATCGAGTGCACCGACGAGTGCCGCGCGGCTGTCTACGATCAGGGTCTCGACCCCGACACCACGTGGGTTTACACCGCGATGTGCACCGAGGTCGAGCACAAGAACGGCGAATGCGTGCCCAACGAGGAAACGCGCGCGCTGACCGATTACTTCAACGGCAGGATAAAGTCGCGCGGCAAAAAAGTCATATTCGTCCCCTGCATACTTCTCGGCGGCATCGACCGCTGCCAGGCTGAAATAATCGCCGATGTCGGCTTGAAGGATATCGACTGACTTTTGGCGTTTATATAATATAAAATACAAGCCGGTTTCAAATCATCACTCACGAGTGAAAGGGAAGAAACAAAATGAAACTCACAGAACTCAGGGATAAACTCAGTCTTAACGCGTTAAATGAGATCTATGAAAACGAAATCGAAGGTGTTTTTATCTCGGACATGGTTTCCGACATCGTTGCCGGCGCGAACTCCGGTAACATACTGGTCACCATTCAGACGCATAAGAACCTGATCGCGACCGCCAACCTGGTGGATGTCCCGGCGATTATTTATGTCAGGGACAAGAAACCCGCGCAGGATGTGATCGAGCTGGCGAATCGCGCGAAAATAACGCTTTTCACCACCAACCTGGACGCATGGAAACTGGCGATCAAGCTCCATGAAATTGGGCTTAAATAAACTCGCAAGAGGAGAGTTCAGTTGAGCTTTAATCCGGCGGACATCCGCGCCGGATTTCTATAAACGACTAGGTAATCAAGACCCAACCCTGTATGGAGGTTGAGGATGGTTTGTATTTCACTGGCCGATGTTCTGGACCTCGCTTCCGGCACACGCGAGGAGCTTATTCCGCTGCTGCAGGTGGTCCAGGATATAGAAGGCTTCATCGCGCCCGAAGCGGTCCACCAGATCTCGCACAAGTTGAGGATATCCGAGAACGAAATCTACGGTGTCGCGACATTTTACGCGCAGTTCCGTTTTCATCCGCCCGGAGAACACCACATTCTTATCTGCATGGGGACAGCGTGCCACGTGAAAGGCGGCGCGCAGTTGTCGGCAGCGATAGAACACCAGCTAAAACTGAAACCGGGACAAACCGGCGAGGACGGCAGGTTCGATCTCGAAAATGTCGCATGCCTCGGATGCTGCGCGCTCGCTCCCGTAGTGAAAATGGACGACAACATATACAGTCAGATGTCAGTTTTAAAGCTCAGGCAGGTGCTTGATGAATACAAGGAAACTTGATAAACGCCGCGATGCGGCAAAGGTATCCTGGGACGCCTTTGTCAACAATGAGAAACCGATAATCATCTTCGGCACCGGGTCGTGCGGACGTGCGGCGGGCGCGATGTCGGCTTGGAAATCCGCTGCGGAGACCATGAAGGAACTCGGGATCGATGCCGAATTTGTCGAGGTCGGCTGCATCGGCCCGTGCTACCTCGAACCGCTCATGGACATCAAGCTGCCCGGCAAACCTCGGATAAGTTACGCGAATGTGACAGCGTCCAAGGCGAAAACAATCCTCACGAAGATTTTCAGCGAGAACGAGCTGCCTGTGCGAGAGGCGGTCGGGGCTTTCGGGGACGAGCCGTTCGGCGAATTCCCGAGGTTCTGGGACCATCCGATGCTGAAGAAGCAGGTCCGGCTGGTTCTGAGGAACTGCGGAATTATCGACCCGGCGAATATCGATCATTATCTCGCCCGCGACGGTTACAAGGCTCTTGAATACGCTCTTTCGCACAAACCCGAAGAGATCATGCAGATTGTGACCGACTCCGGCATACGGGGTCGCGGAGGAGCGGGATTCCCGACCGGGCTCAAGTGGAAATTCTGCCGCGAGGCTCCGGGCGATCAGAAATACATGATCTGCAACGCCGATGAGGGCGACCCGGGCGCGTTCATGAACAGGTCACTGATCGAAGGCGACCCGCACGCTCTTCTGGAAGGATTGATAATCGCGGCGTACACAATAGGAGCATCGAAAGCGTATATCTATATCCGCGCGGAATACCCGCTCGCGATCAAACGTCTCGACGGCGCGATCGAACAGGCGAAAGAGCTCGGACTTCTGGGCGAGGACATCCTGGGAAGCGGATTCAATCTCGAAATAAAAATAAAAAAAGGCGCGGGGGCGTTTGTCTGCGGCGAAGAAACCGCGCTGATGGCATCGATAGAGGGCGAGCGCGGGATGCCGAGGAGCCGTCCCCCTTTTCCCGCTCAGAAGGGACTTTTCGGCAAACCCACAACGATCAACAACGTCGAAACCCTGGGGACAATTCCGAATATCATCAGGAACGGAGTCGGATGGTACACAAAGTACGGGACCGAAAAATCCAAAGGGACGAAAACATTCTCGCTTGCGGGACGTGTCCGGCGTACCGGCCTTATTGAAATCCCGCTCGGACTGACTTTGAGGGAGATTATTTTCGAAATCGGCGGCGGACTGTTTAAACCGTTCAAAGCCGTCCAGACCGGGGGACCGTCCGGCGGATGCCTTTCTGAGGAATTTCTGGATACACCAATCGATTATGAAAACCTCGCGAAGGCCGGATCGATCATGGGTTCCGGCGGTCTGATAGTCCTTGACGACAACACGTGCATTGTCGACCTCGCGAAATATTTCCTCAATTTCACGCAGTCGGAATCGTGCGGAAAATGCGTGCCGTGCAGGGTCGGGACACGTCACCTTCACCTGATTCTCGACCGCATTTCGAAGGGCGAAGGGACGCTTGACGATCTGTCGAGGCTGGAGGAGCTTGGGAACATCATCAAGAGGTCGTCCTTATGCGGACTCGGTCAGACCGCTCCCAATCCGGTTTTGTCGACGCTGAAATATTTCAGGAACGAATATCTCGCGCACGTGACCGACAAGAAATGTCCGGCAGCGGTATGCCGCGACCTTGTCGTCTACAGGATCATTCCGAACAAATGCACCGGCTGCCAGTCGTGTGTGCGGGTTTGTCCGACAGGGGCGATAACCGGACCGAGGTCGGAGCCGCACAATCTCAACGAGGAGCTTTGCATCAAGTGTAGAGCGTGCTACGAGATATGCAGGTTCGACGCGATCGCCGGCGACGCCATCATCATCGAATCCGGTTCCGAGGCGGTTACATGAAATTTGGGGACTGGCAAAAATTCGGCATCCTTAAACTCGATTGAGGCTGCCATGATCCATGCCGAATTTGTGCCTGTCCCCAAATTTCTCGATAAATTAGATTTACGAAGAGACAGAAAACAATGTCAAACGAAGAGACCATAAAACTTCAGATTAACGGACGGGATGTCGAAGCCCCGTGCGGTGTGACAGTGCATCGCGCCGCCGAGATAAATGGAATCTATATCCCCACGTTGTGTTCGCATAAGGACCTCTCCCCATTCGGAGGCTGCCGACTGTGTCTCATCGAGATCGAGGGCATGAGAGGTTACCCGCTTTCGTGCAACACAACCGCGCAGGACGGCATGAAGGTTTTGACAAACACGGTCGCGATTCAGGAAATCCGTGTGGAACTACTTCAACTTATTCTAAGCGAGCACCCCTCGACCTGCCTCATCTGCTCCGAGGCTGAGGAGTGCAAGACCTTCATGGGCACGGTCAGGAAATCCGGAGTCACGACAGGATGCAGGTACTGTCCGAACGACAGCAGGTGCGAGCTTCAGAATCTTGTAAAAGAATTCAACATCACCGACATCACATACCCGCCACTCTACAGGGCTTTCGCGACGGAAAGATCGGACCCGTTTTACGACAGGGACTATAACCTCTGCATTCTCTGCGGACGGTGTGTTCGTATGTGTCAGGAGATGAGGGGCACGGCGGTTCTCGCGTTCAACTACAGGGGACCGAAGGTGGTTGTGGGTCCGGCGTTCGGACGAAACCATATCGAGGCCGGATGCGAATTCTGCGGCGCGTGCGTTTCGGTCTGCCCGACAGGCGCGTTGGCCGAGAAGAGCAGCAAGTGGGACGATCCGCCGGACAATTCTGTCGTATCGACATGCCCGTTCTGCGCGATCGGCTGCCGTCTTGAGCTTTATACGACGGATGGACGTTACTCGATGGCGCTTCCGATAATCGATGAAGAGGTCAACGACGGTCAGGCGTGCCTGAAGGGACGTTTCTGCATGGGAGAAGTATCCCATCATTTTTCGCGCGCAAGGAAACCGTTCGCACGCGAGGGCGGTTACTGGAAGGAAAAAACATGGGACGAGGCGATAGAGATAGCGTCCCGGAAAATAAATGGCCTGAAACCGGGCGAATTCGCGATGATTGTCTCTCCCGACCTCACGAACGAAGGACTATATGTCGCGCAGAAATTCTGCAGGGCGGCAGTCGGCACGAATTCGATAGACTCGACCGCTCGAAAGGGCTTCTCGAACCGTCTCGGTCTCTGGGCTGACTTCTTCACGAAGCCGATCTCAATTCACGCGATCAAAAAGGCGTCGAGGATTCTCGCGGTGGGGCTCGACACAAGATTTAACTTCTCGATCGTGGGTGTCGAGGTCCGTAAGGCGATGCAGCGCGGCGCGAAGATGGTGACAATCGACCCAAAAGAGACAAATCTCGCGCGTTACGCCGACATGTGGCTGCAGCCGCCTCCCGGACATGAGGGCGCGATACTGAAAGCGCTCGCGTCCGGCAAAAAAGCGGACATCGACAAGGCGTCAAAAGCTGCGGGCATAGATAGGGCATCATTGAAAGAGGCGTACGAGCTTCTCAAGGACGGAGATTTATTCATTCTGGTCGGACCGGGCGTGTTTCATTACGTAGATATCAATGATCTGGTGGCCGGCATCACGGAATTCAGCGCGAGAAATAATGCGACCGTCCTTCCTCTCTACACCGGAGCGAACGCCCGCGGAACTTTGGAAATGGGCACATTTCCCGAGTTTCTCCCCGGACCTGTCGCAACTGAAAGCAATGACGAAAGAATGAGAATAGAGTCTGCATGGGGAGCGAAGCTTCCAGACGACAGCGGAGTCACGATCGACGATATTTCGGAAGGTAAATCCAAACCGAAAGTGCTCTATCTAGTCGGGGCGATGCCGTTCTTCAAGCGTCCCGACTGCGATTTTCTTATCGTCCAGGACATTTATGAACCCGATTTCGAATGCGATCTGTATTTGCCCGCTTCAAGTTTCCTTGAATCCGAGGGGACGTTGACGAACCTCGAAGGACGAGTTCAAAACGCTCCGAGAATCGAAAACCTGCCCGACAGCGTGCGGTACGGACGCGCACGTCCCGATCACTGGATTTTTTCCGAGATCGCGAAAAAAATGGGCGCGAAGGGATTTGACTATGAGGCAGTCTGGGATATTCAAAAAGAGATAGCCTCTGTCGTGCCGGAATTCCCTGCTCCCGATTATCACGGAGTAATAGACAGAAAGCGGCGTGTGTTTGCCGAATCGGGTTCCGTGCCGGTTACAAAACCGGAGAAATCGAATCCGATTCCGTCATCCGATCAACTGCTGATGGTCCTTTATCCCGAAGGTTACACGCACAGGGGGATATCGATGACAAGCAAGGTCGAGGGGCTGCAGATTCTCAATCCCGAAAATGGTTTCTTTATCAGCGAGGCCGACGCGGAGGAGATGAAAATATGCGAGGGCGATCTTCTGGAAATAAAATCGAACGGAGTGACAGGTGTCGCGAAGGCGCGAATCTCGCACGAGCTTCCGAAGGGCGTGATTTATCTCTTCATTCCGGAAGCGCTCGGCGGTCTTGGCGACCGCATCGGTCTTGCCGATTTGTATGCGCTTAACCAAAACCCGATCCCGGTGGAGGTGACCAACCGTGGCGTATAAGGTAATCGAACGGAGAATGATGGTCCCGAACATTCACGAACTTGTCGTGGAGGCGCCCGATGTCGCGAGGTCACTGCAGCCGGGACAGTTTGTGATTGTACGTCCGAGCGACGACGGCGAGAGGGTCCCGCTGTCGGTGTCGGATTTCGACCCGGAAGCGGGCACGGTGACAATTTTCTTCCAGGAGGTCGGCGAATCGACGCAGAAACTCGCGCTGCTTCAACCGGGCGACACGATCCCGACATTCGCCGGACCGCTCGGTGTCGCCGCGGAGATTAAAAATTTCGGCACCGTGATGCTGGTCGGCGGATGTTTCGGCATCGGAAGCATCTATCCGCTGGGTCGCGCCCTAAAAGCGGCCGGGAACAGGGTGATAACAGTTGTCGAGGCGAGATCGAAATATCTGATCTACTGGCAGGACAAGCACAAATCGTACGCCGACGAGTTTTATGTAATAACCCGCGATGGCACTCTGGGCACAAAAGGACATGTCACCAAATTGCCTGAATTAATCAACCGCATGGGCCTCAAACTCGACCGGGTCATCGCGAACGGCTGTACGTTTATGATGAAGCGCGTGTCGGACATCACCCGCCCTCTGGAAATCCCGACCTATGTCAGCATGAACCCGATCATGATCGACGGCACCGGAATGTGCGGTGTCTGCAGGTTGACTGTCGGGGGCGAGACGAAGTTCGCGTGCGTGGACGGTCCCGACTTCAACGCTCATCTCATCGACTGGGATGAATTTTTATCCAGAAGGAAGACGTACTATGAAGAAGAAGTCGAGCCGCTCAGGAGAAGCGGAATCGGCACCGAAATCCACGTGCACATCTGCAGGAATCATTGATGAGGTTTTGAATATGGCAGACGAGAAGATAGAGACGAAAGAGAAAAAAGAGACGAAACCGAAAATAAGGCCGGAACGGATTTCGATGCCGAAACAGACTCCGGAGGAACGCGTGCGGAACTTTAACGAGGTCGCGCTTGGATTTACTCCTGAGCTTGCGGTACTCGAAGCCGAGCGATGTCTCCAGTGCAAGAAACCTCAGTGCGTGGCGGGTTGTCCTGTCGAGATAAACATACCCGGATTCATCGCGCGGATTGTCGAGGGCGACTACAAGGGCGCCGCGATTATAATGAAAGATAAGCAGGCGCTCGCGGCGGTCTGCGGACGTGTCTGCCCGCAGGAGGAGCAGTGCGAAAAATTGTGCGTGGTCGGAAAGAAGAATGAGCCTGTAGCGATCGGACGTCTGGAGCGATTCACTGCCGATTATGAAGCCTTTCAAAACGCGGTCGAGATGCCCGAGATCAAGAAATCGAGCGGGAAAAAAGTCGCGATTGTCGGATCCGGTCCCGCCGGGATCACTGTCGCGGCGGACCTCGCGGTCGAGGGCCACAAGGTCGTCATGTATGAAGCGCTGCACGAGCCGGGCGGAGTGCTGATGTACGGCATCCCGGAATTCAGGCTCCCGAAAGCGATAGTGAAAAGGGAAGTGGGATACGTAAAATCGCTCGGCGTCGAGCTTCATCTCGATTACATCGTCGGAAAAACGCGCACCATCGCGAGCATGCTGGAGGAATTCGACGCGGTGTTTGTCGGCTCAGGCGCGGGACTTCCGTGGTTCCTCCAGATCCCGGGCGAAAACCTGAACGGCGTCTACTCCGCGAATGAATACCTGACTCGCGTAAATTTGATGAAGGGATACAAGTTCCCGGAATTCGACACCCCGATCAAAAGGGGACATCGAGTCGCGGTTGTGGGAGGCGGGAATGTCGCGATGGATTCCGCAAGAACAGCACTTAGGCTCGGTGCGGACGAATCGCATATCGTTTATCGTAGAAGCCGGGACGAATTGCCGGCAAGGCTTGAAGAGGTCGAGAACGCGGAGGAGGAGGGAGTTATTTTCGACTTCCTAACACTTCCGGTTCGTTGTATCGGGAACAGCAAGGGATGGCTGGTCGGTCTGGAATGCCAGAGGATGGAGCTTGGAGAGCCGGATGCATCGGGACGACGGCGTCCGGTTCCGGTCGAGGGCTCTGAATTCGTAATGGAAGTGGACGCGATGGTCCCGGCGATAGGAAACAGCCCCAATCCCCTTATTCCACGGACGACCGATGGCCTGGTTATCGGCCGAAAGGGGAACATTGAAGTCAAAGAAGAGACAGGCGCGACAACGCTGAGAAAGGTCTGGGCGGGAGGCGATGTGGTTTCAGGCGCCGCGACAGTAATCAACGCGATGGGCGCGGGGCGTGTCGCGGCGAAATCCATATTAGCCTTCCTCGCGGGTGAATCAGATCCGTGGGCTGACGAGAAGTCTGAGAGTTGATACTAATCCAGGGGGGAATATTATAAAATGAGAGATTAAACCCTTGGAAATCAAACTGGAATTAATAACTCACATGAATCTGTCTGAGATAAAACAACTGCTCGATGCGGAATATCTCTGGGACTCGAAGAATGACCCCGAGATCGCGTTCATCATGGGCTCGGACATGATGAGCGATGTGCTTGCGCACACGGAACCGAGGAGTCTGCTGGTCACCGGGCTGATATCGACACAAACTGTTCGCACCGCGGATGTCGCCGATATCGCCGGGGTCATATATGTAAGGGGGAAATTGCCGGATCAGCAGACAGTCGACCTTGCAACCGAACTCGGCATCCCGCTTCTTTCGACCAAGCTTGGGATGTTCGATGTCTGCGGAATTCTGCATTCGAGCGGATTAAAAGGGGCGTGCTGATATGGGGGAAGCCCTGTATCAAAAGGAATTCATTGTATCCGGAGGAGACTTCGACAGAGCCGGGGAGGTGTCGACCGCTATTAAATCGATTTTGAAGTCGGCAGGCATTTCCAACCCCATTATCCGGCGGGTCGCGATCGCCAGCTACGAAACCGAGATGAACGTGGTGATCCACGCCTACAACGGGAAAATCGATCTGATTCTCACGCCCGACTCGGTAATAATCGAGTGCACGGATGTCGGGCCCGGAATCGAGAACATCGATCTCGCGATGCAGGAAGGATATTCGACCGCCTCGGACGAGATGCGCGAGCTCGGATTCGGGGCGGGCATGGGACTTCCCAATATAAAACGCTCGTCGGACAATTTCGAAATCGACTCCGAAATAAATAAGGGCACGCATGTAAAAATAACAATTCATCACACAACGGCATGATAGACGGACTATACGCAATCGAGATCGATCACGAGAAATGCAAGGGCAGGCTTGCCTGCATACGAATCTGCCCGACCCAGGCGATGCGGTATCGCAAAAGCAGGCTCGAAATCAATCCCGTCCTTTGCATCGACTGCGGCGACTGCATCACAGAATGTCCCGAGGGGGCGATCCGCGCCCGGACAGACCCGTGGGACACACTCAAACGGTTCAAATTCAAGGTCGCGATTGTCTCACCCGTGCTCTTTAGCCAATTCCCAAGAACCATCACCCCGTACGATATAGTCCATGGGCTTCTCGCGATGGGATTCGACGCGGTTTACGACCTGTCGCTGGAAAGCGAAATATATTTCAAGGCTGTGAAGGACTACCTTGAAGAATACGATGGTCCGCTGCCGTTGATTTCATCGAATTGTCCAGTCGTAATCCGGCTTATACAGGTATCCTATCCCAACATGGTCGAGCAGGTTACGCCAATCCAGCCCCCAAGGGACATCGCCGCCAGGACCGTCAAGAAAAAATACTCGGAACGTTTCGGACTGAAGGAAACTGAGGTCGGCGCGATTTACATTTCCCCATGTCCGGCAAAAATAGCGGCCATCAAGGCTCCCGCGGAGCACGCCGCGAGTTATCTCGATCTTGCCCTGGGAATCCGCGATATCTACAACCCACTTCTGCTTGCTATAACAAAGGTCAAGGGCGCGAGCGGCGCCGAAAAACCCGTGCTTCCTCGAGACGAGCTCAGAAGCATGCTTTATTTGAACCTCGCCATCACCGGCGGCCTGAGCCACGCGCTCCAGCAAAAGAGGTTTATTTCCGTCGCCCAGCTTCCGAACATAGAGAATATTTTCGGGGATATCGAAAAAGGCAAAATCAAAAACATTGATTTTCTGGAGTGTTTCTCATGTACAGGGGGCTGCATCGGGGGATCGCTGACTGTGGATAACCGTTTCGTTGCGCTCAGTAAGCTGCAAAAAGTGATAGAATTTATAGAGCGCGAGAAGCGGAATGTAGATGAAATTATGGATGAGCATTATCAGAAGGGAGCTTACTTCCTCGAAAAACCCCTGAAACCCCGTGAGATAGTGCACACTGAAAGTCTGAGCATCATAGAGCAGATCGAGCGCGTAAAAAAACGCGAGGATTTCTTCAGGAAGCTCCCCGACATCAACTGCAGCCTCTGCGGCGCGCCGACATGCGAGGCATTCGCGACCGATGTCACGAACGGGACCGCGGAGCCGGAAGATTGCGTGCTGATGTCGGACAGGAAGATGAAAGAGCTTCGGGAGTTTTATAGGAAGCAGGTAGAGCAGAAGAAGAAAAAGTCAGAGGAGTGAAATTCATCTTGAAAGGATTGTGATATATTTATCCGCCGTTGGGTTGGTAGCCTCGTATCCCGGCAAACCATTGGCCGAGATTATGATAAATTAATAAATCGAATATTGCACTTGTGCTCCGGGTTTTAAAGGGGTGGAGAAAGGGATCCCGGGAAATGGTTTTCCGGCTACGAAACTCAAATCTCTGCAATATTCTCTCGCTGCAGGCGGCTTCTGAGCTTCCTAACTGCGTCTAAATCCTCGCGGTAGATACTTAACGTTATCAGATCATAATACTGCCCTTCGAAAAACACATGAGCTCTAAGCCTGCTTTCTTCCTGATAGCCAATCTTGAGCAAAATGGCCTTACTTTGCGCATTGTAATCATAGACTTCCGAATAGAGCTTCCTGAGGTTAAAGCAGTCAAATAGGTACGGAATAAACAAGGCCATCGCATGAACGGTATAACCCTTTCCGAACAGATCATATCTGACTATTGTTGCCGTATATGCATAACCCGAGATAGAATTAAACCCGTAATCATATACAAAACCGATTATATCATTGTGTCCAGCGCGAATCATTGTGAGAAACTGATGCCTTGATCCTGCAAAATCATGACGAAGCTCGTCTTCCAATTGAAGTCTAGTAACTAAATCTCGACGCCCACTCCATAACGTCAGCAACCGAGGATCATTCCTCAACTCAAAATATGCATCAAAATGCTTGTTTTCATCAAACGGCAAAAGCCTGATCCACTTGGTAGCTAAAACCTCCATTTTATTTTACTTGCCGCTGCTGGAGCTTCCTTCGCTGTTTCCGTTAGAATCATAGTTGCTTGTGCTTCCACCCTTGCCGTCAGAACTTGAGCCGGAACAATTACCCGATGAATCATAATGAGATGTCGAACCGCCTTTACCTTCAGAGCTTGATCCGGCATGTGCACCAGATGAATCGTTGTGACTGATAGAACCACCCTTGCCTTCCGAGCTCGATCCCGCATAATTGCCAGAGGAATCATGGTGGTTAACCGACCCACCTTTTCCAGGACTCGATGATCCTTGGTAATTCCCTGATGAATCATAATGGCGACGTGTTTCACCAGAGCGGTAATTTTTCATTTGGTCCTTGTGCGGCATACTGCACCTCCGAACTTATATTATTAACTTTACCACAATCCCTCCTAGGGCACAAGATTGAGCTGCTACGGGATGGAATTTTATTAAAAAAACGGAAGCAAGTAGCACGGGGAACCACTCCGCGGGATTCCCCACTCCAATCCTCCGAATCCCCAGCGAATGGTTCGTAGGGCTATGGAACTTATTTCATCCGGCGTTTTCATATATCACTTTCCCATATTTATTTGCGGGATAGGAAATCCCGCCGATTACATTTTTGGTTTCCTCAAACCCCTCTGTCTCCATGACGATGATATCAAAAGCCAGATGCAGACCCCGCAAGCCGATTCTGATTTCAGTCGCCATTTTTCTCGGATCATGACACGACGGCATGAGTATCAACAGATCGACATCGCTGTCCCAATCCATTTTGCCACTCGCGGCGGAACCAAACAGGATAATGCGGTCGGGCTCGACAATTCGCCTGATGCGATTAACAATTTCTTTCACTGTAATGGTATCAAGGGTCATACGATTCAGATTATACCAAAATGAAGGGCTGTCCCAGAAGTCGTAACCCGGGCTACGAAACTACGGACTGAAAGTCCGTGCGACTCGGGTCACGTCCTGGAAAGGACGTGCTACGGCCAGGGGTAATTGCTCTTGTGCGTGTTGATCCAGTCGTGCAATGATAAATATTGTGTATCGATTAGATTGTAATTCACGATCTGCTTGCCCGGTGCCGAATACCACATCAGGTTCCACGGATTCTTGAGCAGTGCGTCGGGATTCTGCTGGTACGCCGCCGCCGGATCGCAAAACAGGGGATCGTCGTACGGCGCCTGGTTGCACCACGTGTTTGTCGCGATGCACGACGTGCCGTCATCGAGCACAAGGTTTTTGTTGGAATCAAGCAGATAGATGTCCCAGAAATGCCCGATCGCGTGCCCCATTTCATGAGCGAGCACAATCGGCAGCTCGTTCGGAGGTTGACCTCGGGCGTCGCGGCTCAGGACGACATAAGTATTTTCAGTCGTGTAATACTCGGCCGGACAATTAGCGGTACAATAAGCCCTCGTTGTATCCCCCTCCGAAGCGTTGATGAAATATACATTCAGGTCGTCAGGATACGTCGGTTCGCCGTACGCGTTGTGCATATCCTCGGCCTTACTCCAGTTGATGTTTTTGTAAGACGGATCGCCGATCCAGAAAAATCCGCCGGAATTTTCCAGAATGAATTGCATGCCGTACGGATTCCAGAATGAGTTACAGTCGTTGAAATCGGCCATCGCCCGATTCCAGTTCGTCACGGCGCCGTTACCGGACACGTCATCGGCCACGCACCACATCGCGACTCCGAACTGCCTCGGAGCGGGATAACCGTTGTCGATGCCGTAACCCGGCGATGATCCGGCGGCGTTTCTCGCGCTGATACGATATTGAATCGGGTTGATGGGACCCGACCACCTCGGATTTCCGTCGATCCATTCCACTTGAGGATGAGCCGACGATTTGACTTCCTTCCAGTACCAGCCACCCGGCCATTCGTAGTCAAGCCGCTCGATATCGTAAAACTCGACCTGATCGCTTCCGACCTCCCATGTCAGCTTGACGCGGCGTTCCGGAAGGGTTGGATCGCCGTCGGACGCCTGGAATCCCGTAACATTCGGCGGAGCCTGTGTGCCCACGCCAAGTTCATGGACTTTGTAAGCGGTAAGGTCGAGATAGGTCGGGCTGGTGTCGTTATCGAGGTCCTCCACGGAAATGAGGCACTTGTAAATTCCATCAGGGGCGAGTTTGGAATTTGAAACTGTCGCTTCGAATGTCCCGAATCCGTCGCCCGAGGCTGTGTACGTCGTGAAAAGTTTTCCGTTGAACAGCTCCGGGCATTCGAGCTGCGGCACATAGTGGCTCAATTTTCCCTGGTAATCGTAAACATCGATAGATAGAATTACCTGCCCGCCACTCGCCGTAAGCCCTAAGCCCACAGGTGTTTCCTTGACCTCGATTTTCCAGGGCTCGGAGCAATTTGCCTCCGGAGGAAAATCGGTCATCGGATCGACAACGGGATTATTGATCGGGGGAACCCAGCTCGCGTCGACCGCATAGCCTATCAGGAACGATCCCGCGGGTTTGTATACTTCGTAAATCTGCGTGTTCACGGTGCTGGCGTAAAACGCGTTACGGGTGTTCCACTGGTTATCGGTCACGTGACGTTTGAATCCGTTCAGCGTTGTGTTCGGCCAGGGAAATCCGGCCATCTTGCCGTGAATGTATCCCTGCAGACCTCCCGGACCCGATCCCGCGGTTGTCGGGTTATACAAGGACGTGTACCCGTCGGCGTTTACAAGCTCAAGCTCCAGCGGTCGGGACGCCATCGTTAAACCCGCAAGCGGAAAATTGTTGGTCCCCTGGGTCATCAGGATGCCGCGGACATCGAATCCCGTGAGATTCGCCGATATGAATGGGTGAATTATTTCGACCGAAACCTGCAATGTGCCTTTGGGTGTCGGCGTGACCCCTTTTATTGAGAAGCAGTTGGAGCACGGCCCTTGTTCGAGAAATTTCAGAATATTCCAGTGGCCTGAAACCTGTCTGAGCGGAATGACCTCGAAATCCGACGGGTCATCGCCAAGCCTGATGAATCCTGCCGACCATAAAAAGCGGTTTGACGATTCGGGCGAAGGGCTGAACGTCACGGTTTGAAGCGGGTCTCTTGCATCGACATCCGGAACAGCCGGACTGCCGGAACTTCCACAGCCCATAACCAACTGGATTATAAAAACACACGGGAGAATAAATTTGATAATCGATCGCACAGCGTTACTCCTTCTGCCCGTCCTCTTCAACGATGATTCCACCATCTACTCTCCCCCCGGATTGATAAATATCACAGACAGCGCAGATTAACGAACCTTCGAGTGATAAATCGAAATTCGTGCATTGCCAGGACATCTCCGTTTCTTCTGCATCTAAATCGCCATCAAGTTCGCCGACTTCAGCGCAATCGAGATATTTACAGGGCTCCGTGAAACGCCTGAATTCGATCAGGCGGTCGAGCTCCCTGGATTTGATCGTGTTCGAGACTTTATGGATCGTCCAATATATTAATAGATGGATTCCGGCAAGCAGCAGAACCGCCGAACCGCCCAGGACCCACAACTTATAACGGTCATAAAAATCACCCTGACCCATTACTCCCGCTATGGAACCGTAAAAATACCCGATCAGGCTGATAAATATGAAAATAATACCAATTAGAAATAACAGGGAATTCACCGACGTAAGCGTGTCGCGGAATTCGTACGTGAGTTTTTCCTCAAGAAGTTTCAGCTTATCAACCGGTTCCTCTTCAACTTGCGAGCCGTCTTCCTGGGCAGTCTCGAGCGGAGACGGAACTTCATAGTGGTGCTCATATTCATCGGGCGATTCGATGTCAGGATCGGGGGGGGCGACAAAGTCGGCGAAGGTTTGCGCAGGTTCCTTGTTTACATCTTGAAATAATACAAGAGGGTCGCTTTCCGCGGGGGCTCCGACACCGGTATCCCGCGATTCAGCGGTAAAGTCGGCGTCCACTTCCAAGTCACCCTCGGTTTCCTTCTCGATTAAATTTTCCGGACCGTCAGCAGGGACATGCAGAATGCGCTCAGGGCCTGTGTCCAGGTCGTCGAGCATTTGAGGGACTTTGATTTCCGCATCGCCGGGAGAATCATGCCCTTCGGCAGGGACAGAAACAGCGGAATAATCCGAATCGGGACCATCGGGCTTTTCGGTGTCGATATCAATGGGAGGTCCGTCATCCTCGTGATAGGTGTCGGGGAGTTGAAGCCAGTCTTCGAGGTTGGCGGGGCTGTGCCCTGGAATTTTCTTCTCAGATTTACCGTTGAGACTGGTCATTAGTTGAAAAAGTCCGCAACTGCTGTGGATAGTCCCTTAATATATCAAACCGGCGCGAAAATCGCACCGGAGTTCAGTCTTGTGGAGCCGAAGAGGGGAGTTGAACCCCTGACCGGCTGATTACGAATCAGCTGCTCTACCACTGAGCTACTTCGGCGCTAAAATCGAAAACCAATGTAGTATACATGCACGGAACAGCCCCGGCAATTAGTAATATTAGAGATTATTGAAAAAAATTTCACATTATTTCGTTAAAACAGGCAGGTTATGACGATAAAAAGCATGATTTCATCGCAAGTGTGAGGCAATAAATTGACGCGAACAACGAAAAATGATATCATTTAATATCAGGAAGGGAGAAATGGTGTCCAAGGTCAGGTACTCGCCGGATTTTCTTCGGGAATTCTGCGGATCGGTTCATTGAAGTTAAGTATACATGTGAAGTATGCCCGAAGAGGTGTTGACATCAGGGTTTCATTAGAGTATTGTGCCGCCTCAGGGCGGTAAAAAATATATAAATCTGGAGGTTTGAGATGGTCTTTCCCCTTAGGACCTCGATTCTCATTTACCTCGTCATTTTTGCCCTTGTGCTAGGCTGCTCGGGCGGCGGGGGGGAGACCCCCGCGTCACCCGACCTGTCGAACGGCACTGATATCACCAAGGTGAATCAGACGTCTTCGAGCAATGTCTACATTTGGGAAACCGGCGAGGTCATCCTCAATCCTGAGGATTTGACGGCGGAAGTTGTTCCGCTTCGGTCAACCGATTTTACTCTTAATATCGTGAAGTTCCTGCAGCCACCTGGAGGTAATCCGGCCAACCTGTCTGTTGCTTTCGACCTTCTGAACTGCGATTTTCCAAACGCGTACATTGACTGCGACGTGACAATCACACATCCTCTCCCCGGCACAAATTACTGGGGATTCGATGTCAGGGTCATAGTCTTTGCTGCCGGCAATGAGACGGGCAAACACGACACGTCGCTCAATTATCCAAGAGCGAACGACTTGAGAATGGTCAATGCCGACGGTTACACACGCTGGTTCAACAACCAGGAGTTCGGCCCGAATGGCAAGATCTTCGGTTACATCAACGGTGTTATGTCCCCGGTATTCACGACCAACTTCAGCAAGGTTAACGGATTCAAATATTACGCCGAGGGTCTCGACCCTCAGGCTGTTCCCCCGGATCCTGCTGAAGTCAACCGCGGTGTTTTCTCCGGAGGCTCGGTAACCCGCGAAGTGCTCCTTCAGTTCCCGAAGGTCGTCAAACCTTTCAAATTCAAGTACTCGATCGCCGCCTCCTGGGATACTCCGACTGCATCGCCTCCATCATCGGTCGGCGATTTCCCCGCTACGGCAAACCAGCAGGAGGCTTACCAGATCGTTGTCACCCAGGACCCCGCATCCACAGCTTTTTATGATGCTACAGGCCCCACCTGGGGCGGAGACCTGATCCTGGATGTCGAGGTCTGGGACTGGCAGGGCACTCCGGGCTCCGGGATTTCCGAGATCTGGATCGAAAGTCCGACCCTGCTTTCTACGCAGGGCAATTTTGTCGAGATCATCGGAGCAGGCTGGGCCAGCACTCCGGGTTCAAGCCCAAATTCTGTGATTTACTCCGGTACCCTGGTGAACGTCACTCCGACCGCTGTCGCGGGACAGGAACTGCTCCTCACCGTGGTAAGCGCAGATCCGACAACTTATGCCCCGCCGATGTCCGGTTTCGTTTACCCGTCCGCTCCGCTGGCCGCGTACCAGTTGTTCGGGTGCTCAATTAAGGACAATGGTAGCGTTATCCCGACCATCACGGTAACAAATCCGAATGGCGGCGAAACACTCGTTATCGGCCAGCCATGGACTATCACGTGGACCTCGTCAGGTGCGCTGATCACCGATGTTGTTATCGAGTACAACACTGACGGCAGTCAGACGTTGTTCCCGAACACAATCACGCTTTCAACTCCCAATACCGGCAATTACGTCTGGGACCCCGTTCCCGATACACCGTCCACAACATGCCGGCTCAGGATTTCAGACACGCTTGGAACTGCGTCCGATATCTCGAACGCCAACTGGACTATCAGTACCACAGCAAATACCGGATGGAATGTGAAGCCGGGCCTCTCCGGAATCGTCGTCGATAACCCGGCTCCCAATCAGAGCACCTACACGCCCGATTTCGGAATCCAGAATGATGGAACCGGAAATGAGGGCGCATGGTTAATCGACCAGGAAGGCGGAATTCCCGACGGAACCCCGCTCTTCTACGATTACATGCTCGACTGGTCGGGTCCCGGAGGTAATTCCTGGCCATCCACATTCAGCTATAACCCGGCGCCGCTTGGCCAGTTTGACGCGAGTTCCAACGGCATCGCGCTCTTCGGAACCTGCGCCAATACGGGCAGCATCAACCCGCCGGTTTTTAACGACCCATTCACCGCTATCTGGTACCTATTCCCCCTATTGGATGACGGTAGTGTCTCGGCTGGGACACTTATGTGGGCGATCTGGGGAGACTTTGGTGAGGGCGATCCTCCCGGCGATGACCCGGAACTGAGCCCGTGGTACCACACATGCGACATTTCCAGCGGCCTTCCCGGCTGGCAGGGCGATGACATGCAGGATGCCGCGGTCTGGCTTATGGCCTTCTCGAACGATCCTGATTCACCAGTGCCCGCTGCCGATGACATGGGCGACCTGAATATCGGATTCTGGCAGTATGATTTTAATATGGATGTTCCTTCAGGTGACGGATATGCTGGAGGCGGTATCTACAGGCTCGGATTCCCGGAATACACAACATTCCTGGATCCCCCGTTCTTCCAGGCGTTCGACATCTCAGATCCGTCCAAGTGCCGGATCGCAGCCGATACCGACAGTTACCTCTCGATCGCTCAAGATCTGACAAACATGGCGGTAATGGTCTACATGATCGACAGCCTCGGCAACTGGTACGGCTCCGGCTACCAGCTCGACTGGGCTGGACAGCAGTTCTATTACTATCCGCTCGCCGCTTCCCTTAAGATGCGGCCTGAGCTTCCCGACGGACTTTATCTCGAGGGCGGCACAATGGTCGACCTCGAAATGCTCCCGACAACAACTTACTTGTACGCTCAGGATTGGGAGCTGGGCTTCAACTGGGTCGCGGTTCTCTACGATATGGGCGACGGTACGTGGGTTGTAAGAGTTTACGATGTCGACTGGACACTGCCAGCCGGCGAGGAAATCACCATCAACGACACCACCGATCCGCTTCCCGGAACTCCGATGGCGATTGATGTCGACGCAAAGAACTTTGAGATTCACGTTCTCGCCAATAACGGCGGCAACATTGAAGCTACTGTATTTGATTACACACCATAATTAAGGAGACAAGACGATGTCCAACATAATCAAGAAAGTAGTGTTCCTTCTGGTCCTCGCCGGTCTCCTGACCTGGGGAGTTGCCACATTGGCGGGTGCTCCTTCGATCCACTCGACGGTCAGTCAGAATGGCACAGTCCTTCACGGGCAGTCCATCGAGCAGAGCGTCCCGGCCGATCGAAGCCAGATCCACCCTCGCTGATCCGCAGCTCAGACCCGAATTGGAATAACAGGACCGCCCATCCCGGGCGGTCCTTGATTTTAGCGCCACCAGTTTATTTTCACTCAGTCCCGGTTTTAGCCTTTCCGCTTTGCGGAACGCCCTCACGCTCCAGAAACCTGTATTTAAACAGCGTCCAGAATGCCTTGACGCCGTCCTTCCAGGATACTTTCTTTCCCTGTTCGACCGTCCTGGGATGATACGTTATCGCAACCTCACGGATTTTAATTCCCCTGTTCAATATCCGGGCCGTAACCTCGGGACAGAATTCAAATCCATTACATTTAAGAGGAAGCGACTTCAGCAGGTCCGCCCTGAACACCTTATATGCTGTCGCTTCATCGGTTATGTGCGCTTTCGGCCAGAATAAATTGACGGTCCGTACAAGGAGCCAGTTGACAAACCTGCTCATAAAAGGCACTTGACGGTAATAACTGAAATACCCCCTGTCCTTGAATCTTGAACCATAGACAACCTCGGCAACGCCCGACTTAAACGGAGCCACGAGCATGTGATATTCCTTGGGGTCGAGCTCGAGGTCCGCGTCCTGGATTAAAATTACATCCCCTGTGGCGTGAAGAATGCCCCGCCGTATAGCGGCTCCCTTGCCGACATTGACCTCGTTGGATGTGACCTTGAGGATCTCGGTGTTCTCCCTTGCTTTCTCGCGCACGATGTCGATTGTCGCGTCACGGCTGCCGTCATCGACAACAATAATCTCCTTGGGCAGGTCAACCGCAAGGACCTGCTCGAGAAGCTCACCGACCGTGGACTCCTCATTGTAAACGGGTATGATGATCGAAAGTTTCATGCTGTACCGACATGGGCGTATAACTTCTCATGCGCCCATACTGTGCGACTTGTGCGCAATCCCGCAATTTTGGATATAATCCTACCCTGGATTCAGCCGACCGGTAATTTTATCATTCGTGGCCGGATTGAGCAAACCGCTCCTCTATTACCCGGCCTGGGAGACATCGATGCCCGAAAATAAATTCCATGTTCTTTACAATATCGGCACCCTCCACACTTTTAAGGGCGGACCGCGGCGTTCCGACAGCCTCAAAAACACCTCGCCGGTTGAAAATGCCGCCATTGTATGGAAAGAGTCCGGCAGGGTCCACGAAGTCGGCAGGTCAGCGGATATCGTCAAGAAATACGCAGGGGAAACGGTCTTATGGCTCAATGCGGGCGGAAAAATCGTCACGCCCGGACTTATCGACAGCCACACTCACTCGGTCAACGCAGGAAGCCGCGCATATGAGTTCGTGATGCGATGCCTGGGAAAAGATTACATGGAAATACTGAAGGCCGGAGGCGGTATTCTGAACTCAGCCGACCGCACGCGGTCATCGTCGGAAGGTCAACTTGTAACGGTCGGTCGAAAATCGCTTTATAGGTCAGAATCATTCGGTGTTACGACAATCGAGATTAAGTCCGGCTACGGTCTGAACACTGAGACGGAGCTGAAAATCCTCAGGGCTGTTCAAACACTCTCCCGGACCCAACATCTGCGCATTGCGCCGACGTTCCTCGGTGCGCACGCCATACCACGCGAGTTCAAAAACGACCCGGATTCATATATCGACATCATCGTGAATGAAATGATCCCGAAGGTCGCCGGGGAAAAGCTCGCGCGATATTGCGATGTGTTCATCGAGGACGGCGTTTTTTCAGTCGAACAGGGACGGAAAATCCTTGAAGCCGGGATGAAATATGGGCTCAAGCCAAAGGTGCATTGCGACGAGATCCTCCCGATTGGCGGAACCGAGATGTGTGTCGAACTTGGCGCGCTTTCAGTCGATCATTTGATAGCGATCACGGACTCCGGAATCAAAGCGCTTGCCGATAGTGAGACTGTCGGATGCCTGCTTCCCGGAACCAGCTATTTCCTGAAAAAACCATTCGCCCCGGCGCGAAAAATGATCGACTCCGGCTGCCTTCTCGCGCTTGCCACCGACAATAATCCCGGCTCGTCCCGCACCGAAAATCTGCAATGGATATTGAATGTCGCCTGCCTGTATTACGGTCTGGAACCCGCCGAGGCATTCAGCATGGTCACAATCAATGCCGCGAAGGCGCTGGGTCTTGACGGCGACATCGGCTCCATCGAACCGGGGAAGTACGCTGATTTTATTATCTGGGAGCCCGACAGCCTCGATGAGATACCGTACCATCACGGTGTCAGCCATGTTTCGGAAGTATTCATCGGGGGCAAACGGATTTTGGATGGGAATCAGACGTCCGGACTCCCCGTGCGCGGGTGATATTCGTTGCAGTAAATGCAATACGGGTGCTCGACCATGTCGAATTCGTAAAGACGGCATCGACCCACGACTCCCCTGCCGTCGGGCACATTTCCCTCAAGGTACAGGCACCTGGTCCGACCGCTCCTCTCGCTGATTTTCTCTTTTCGCTCCTGCCCCTCGACATCCTCCGAGTGGTCGCTCATGAATTTGACCGCGAGCAAGATCCCCCCGACTATGAGCAGGATTAATCCGAGACCGATATACGACCAGGTCATCCATCTCGGGATTACCGGATTGAGCATCCCCTGCAGCAGGCAGAAAAGGGCGAGGAGCAGGACAAAGATCCCGGACCATTTGAACGCCGGCGACGTTCTTGTCGGCTTCTCCATGTCCGCGACGCGTTTTTTGAAATTCGCGAGAGTTTCTTTCGGCGCACCTGTCACGGGGGAATTATATAACAAGTAAAACGTAGCATGCGCGGCTCGCGCATGATTCTTTGTCAAACAACCCATGCGCATGCCACGCAGGTTCTATGAAAAAACAACGCCTAGGGCAACTGGAACATATTCATTTTAATAGGCGTCCGGCACCTATTCCTATTCCCATTATTCGTCATATGTTTCATTTAACTTATATAGATAAAGGTTCCTAATATTCTTTTCGAGGTGATATCTTCCGAAATTACGATGATAAAATAGCTGACGGCAATACGTAAAACTAGTTGTAATCTTACCTCCCTCAATTTCACCCAGTAAAAGGATGTATTCCGGTTCCTTTTCCATTACGTAGTCCGGGTCAAACTTGATATGCATCTTTCCCGGGAGGCGTGCGATATGCTTATCGAGCAGTCCGAAACAGTCAATTACTCTGTTCCCTGCAATATAGGGAATCAAACCGGCTTCCCCGAGAGCGATAACATCGTGGTTATCGGAGTTATCGCCCAGCCATTTGCCCATTTCTAAATAATGAGGAAAAACCGGAGATTCTATTGAAAGAGACTCCCAGGGATATGGACTGATACCAAACTTTGAGTGAATATAACGCATACTGGGTACGAGCCCAAGCAGCATTACAAGTATTAATGAAACTGCCATCACACGATTGCTGCCGATTTTCAACCAGTCAAATATTATGAACACACCACCGGCCGTGATCCATGCAGTTAGTGGCAGGATATGCACCAGGAACCGTCCAGCGGGCATCCAGTCGCCACCTGAGAACACGATGAAAAAAAAATAGGCAGCAGTCATAATCGAGGCGAATCTAACACCAGGTTTTTTCTGGTCGATAAAACCAGCCAGGCTGGCTGGTGTCAGGAAATAGTAGAAATTCAAGAGTATGAATGAATGCGTCAGATACAGAAAACCTGCACGGAGATCATGAGAGGTAGCTTTCGCATAGTATGTGTTGGGGAAAATGTCACTGAAATAAAGGATCCTGAAGACAAGCCAGAATATGGCTGGTAGAATCAAAACCAACAATTTTGCTTTGACCGCCATTTGGGCAATTTTATTCCCAGGGAAGGTTAACAGTAAATAAACAATGAGAAGCAGGGGCATCTCAGGTCTTGATACAGCCAGAATTCCCATCGCAGCAGCACCCAATGTACCGTTCTTGTTCACAAGTTCGTCATAAAGAACCAATGCGACAAGAAAAGTGCAGAGTGTCGTTTCGAGGCCGCCAACACTCCAGACAAAGAGGCATGGATTCAATGCCATAACCAGCGAGGCTATTGGAATTCTTTCAGGATGTACCCTTCGTTCTGCAGAGTAAATAATCAATACTGACGCGGCAGCAAGCTGTATGCCGAGGAATTTTGAGATCCAGAGAAGTGTCAGAGGATTGCCTTTCTCTGTTAATGCAGCGAAAACTCCCATAATTAGAAGCCAAGTCGGATTGGAAAAGCCTTCAATCCTTTCACCAGGATTGAAGGCCAACCCGCAACCATGGATTAGGTTTTCCGAATACCTAAACGTAATGAAAGGATCGTCGGTTGTATAATTAATACAAACAAAAGCACCGATTATGAAAATAACTGATAACGCTACTTGGATTGTGAATTTCATTGTTTCTACCTAAATAACAATACCTCAGTCCAGGGCCAAAATGCAAACGATAATCCTCGTCGCAATCATTTATAATATTAAATAGTAATTTATTATAAATATTATTTGCTTTATTATAATATTTGACAAATTCGATGACATATGAAATCATATTAACCTTAGTGGGTGTTAATAAATTCAGATAACGATACGGGAGATCCTCATGCAAGAGACTTCAAAAGCAACATTCAGTTTCAGCGTATTAATACTGTTAACGCTGATGTTATCAGTATCGTGCTCAAACAGTAAGCCACCAGTAACTCCTGATGAAACCAATACTGGTTCACCAGGCTCCAGCCTTCCTGAATTTTTCAGACATGAGTCATGGTGGGCTTGGAACAGTTTTCCATCTGGACCATTTGACGTGGAGCCTCACATTAATCGTATCTATAGCGGAGCACATAGGGATTTTACCGGAATTGACAGCACAACTGAATATCCCTTTGAGGTCAACGGGGCATGGCCTATCGGTTTAGTCGGTGTTGGAAAAAACAGCTATGACGGCACTGGTGGTGTCGAGGTATCAGAGATTCAATTTACCGCAGTCGACCAAACCATGTTGATGCATCAAACAATATGTAATTTACCTGCGGAATTTGTCCAGGATCTGGCTTTCGTAGAGACTGATGAAGGACTTTACCTTTATGTAATGATGGAGAACTGGGCTAATAGTAAAATTCGGTGGTACAAGGTAACTTATAATAATGCAAATGAAAAAGTGGTACTGACTGCAATGGGGAATCCCACGGATTTCTTCGCGCCTGAATCGAATGCTGAAGCAACCAGTATTGCAGCAGTCTATGATACTGACTGGGATGGTGAAAATGAACATCGCTATATTTATATATATATTGCTTATCAGCAAGCAGCAAAGGTAACAATCTGGCAGCATGATTTAACCGATATGCAAAGCACACCGGAGTTAAAATATTCAATTGAAGCTACTGACGCTGGCTGGGGGACTACCGAGTCAAACTACTGGCGAGGCCCGTATGGCATAGCCGTCACAAAGAATGAGCTTGTTGGAGTTGAAGAAGAAAACCCGTTTGTGCACCATACTGAACATATGCACATTGTCGCCTTAACCTCCAATGCTAACACAGGGCGGATAGAGGTCTATAACTTAGAATATCCGGATTATAGTTCACCTCCCGATGAAAACCCAATGACAGTACATCATACCAAACCTTTCTGGCTTGACTGGCAAGTCGACGAAATAACTAAAGAATGGGAGGTCGGTAATGGGAATGGGGCTATTCCCAAATTTTATTTCGAAGAAACTCCGTATTATCCCACTCTTCGACAAATTGATATTGATTACCTTACACAGGCATCTGTCAATGAAGGCTCCGGACCAAGGGTACGAATTGCGGTTGCTTATCCAAACATTTCTACTAGCCATATTGAAATATTTAAAGCTGTAGTAACTGAGAATGGAGTCTCAGATTTAGTGGAGGCCTGGTCTATTGACAATTTTACTTTGCAAGAACATTATCCTCAAGACAATAACCAGATCAGTCGAAACTGGGATCCGGTTTCCGCCCTAAGTGCATCTGTATTTGCTTTCCCAAATCCGTTGTTTCCGCAATTACATGCAGATCTCTACGGAGTGGTTGCCGTTCATGGTCATTACCAGTTCTGGAGTCTTTGGAACGACTGGTAAGATTAATTCATTAGATTAGTACTTTTTTAATAGGTATCCGGTACAATTAAAACGGCACAATTAAAAACGTAGCATGCGCGGCTCGCGCATGCTACGTTGGCGTTGAATTATGGATTTCAATTAAAAAAATCCCTCCACGACACATGGAGGGATAGTAATTTCAGTAATTGACGCGAAATGGATTAAATCATCACACAAGGCCCTGGGCCATCATGGCGTCGGCGATCTTCTTGAAGCCCGCGATGTTCGCGCCCATGATGTAATTCTCGGGGCACTTATACTCGGCCATCGCGTTCGCGCACTGCGTGTGAATCGCGCACATGATCCCGTCGAGCTTGCTGTCGACTTCCTCGCGGGTCCATGAGAGCCTGATCGAGTTCTGGCTCATTTCGAGGCCGGATGTCGCGACACCGCCGGCGTTCGCGGCCTTGCCGGGTCCGAAGAGGACTTTGTTCTTGACGAAGTACTCGGCGGCCTCGGGAGTGCACGGCATGTTCGCGCCTTCGGAGACGCACTTGACGCCGTTCGCGACAAGCGCCTTCGCGTCATCGCCGCTGACCTCGTTCTGTGTCGCGCACGGGAACGCGGCATCGCACTTGACGCCCCACGGGCGTTTGCCGGCGATGAACTCGCAGCCGTACTTGTCGGCGTATTCCTTGATACGTCCGCGCTTCACGTTCTTGAGCTCCATGACGAAGGCGAGCTTCCCGGCGTCGATCCCATTCTTGTCGTAGATCGAACCGGACGAGTCGGAAAGCGTTACGACCTTTCCGCCGAGCTGCGTGATTTTCTCGGTGGCGTACTGAGCGACGTTGCCGGATCCGGACACGGTGCAGACCTTGCCCTTGAGGCTGTCGCCGCGCGTCTTCAGCATCTCGCGCGCGAAATAGGTGCAGCCGTAACCGGTAGCCTCCGGCCTGATGAGCGAACCGCCCCAGCTCAGTCCCTTTCCGGTGAAAACACCGGTGAACTCGTTGGCGAGCCTCTTGTACTGGCCGAAGAGGAAACCGATTTCTCGTCCGCCGACCCCAATGTCGCCAGCCGGCACGTCGGTGTTGGGTCCGATGTGGCGGAACAGCTCGTCCATGAAGCTGTAGCAGAACTTCATTACTTCGTTGTCGCTCTTGCCCTTCGGATCGAAGTCTGAACCGCCCTTGCCGCCGCCCATCGGGAGGGTGGTGAGGGAGTTCTTGAAGACCTGCTCGAATCCGAGGAACTTGAGGATACCGAGATTGACGGTCGGGTGGAAGCGGAGTCCGCCCTTGTACGGTCCGATCGCGCTGTTGAACTCGATGCGGTAGCCGGTGTTGACCTGGACCTTGCCGGCGTCGTCAAGCCACGGTACGCGGAAGATGATAATGCGCTCGGGGATGACTATCCTGTCGAGAAGTTTGCACTCGACATATTCGGGGTGTCGCTCCATGACCGGAGCGAGCGACTCGACAACCTCCTGCACAGCCTGAATGAATTCCGGCTGCGCGGGGTTCTTTGCCTTTACTTCTTCCATAAAGGCATGCACGTTGAACTCTGACATACTGTTCTCCTTTTACCGATGAACTAAACTCTAATATGTCACAGCCGAAGCCAGCCACGGTAAAAGCAGCGCTCCGGTCGGATAATCGCATCGGGCAGGGAGACGGTACTATACACCAAGACGTGAAAAAAATCACGGGAAAAATCCCGTATTGTCCGAAAGCTCCCATGACCCGCAAAACGGCTTGTTACCTAATTCACAAGGTTTGGGATGATATCAGACATGGATTACTTTTGCAAGCGGCTGCTAATATTATTGGCAATACTAAAATTTAAAAAAAAATACACCGATACCGTGCCATCAGCCTCCAGGCTGTTGGGTAAATGTGACGTCTGCTTCCAGCTGTCGTATGGTGTTATACTTTTACCCGATGCAGCAATCATTGAGAATCAATAAAATCAGCCTTTCCGAAAAACCCACTCTACGTCTGGTTCACATCAGCGACATCCATTACAAGGGCGACAAGCAGTCCCTGATCGGCCTCATATCCCAAATCGACGAAATCCACCCCGACCTCGTCTGCTTCACCGGCGACCTGGCATCAAGTACACGCAACGCAACGGAAGCTCTCGATCTCATTGCGCAATTATCCTGCCCGATTTATGGAGTGCCCGGCAACCATGATCACCGGTTCTTAGTGAATTTAAAAAACGCGCCTGAGCGATTCGAGGCCACCGGCGGGAAATGGCTTATTGACCGGACGGCTGAACTCCCTGGGCGGGCGGTCTTCATATCCGGAGCGACCGGCAAAACTAAATCATGGATACCGTCGAATCTTCCCGGAATACATATTCTCATAGTTCATTATCCGAAATTTATCCACGCCCTCGGAAACAGGAAGTTCGATCTGATCCTCGCCGGACATTCACATGGCGGTCAGATCAGGTTTCCGGGAATCGGCGCTCCGTTCATGTCGTACGGGGTCGGCAAATACGGCCTCGGGCTTTTCAAAACTCCAAACGGACCCCTTTACGTCACCTCAGGAATCGGGACATCGATTTTACCGTTCAGACTCAACTGCCCGCCCGAGATCGCCTTGATCGAATTGTAGCGACGTCCGGACGCCATCCAATTTCAGGCTGAAACACGGCTCTCCCCGATCCCGGGCTCCTGTCCCGTGATCAAACGTCTGATATTGTTCTTGTGCCTAATCAGAATAAGCACGGCAATCCCGATCGACATCCAGATGTAGGCTGCCTCAGGCCTCGAGAGCGCGACAAATACAGGTATCAAAGATGAGGCGGTCATTGTCACGGGCGATATCCGACTCCACTTTCGCGTTAGGAGCTTCGGTGTTAAAAGTCCAAGGAGCCAGATCGCGAGTGGAGCTACAGGGACCCACCAATCGACCGCTCCATTTATGGCAAGCCCTATAAGAACGCCCAGGCTCGACGCCACGCACTTGCCTTCGGAGAATTTGTGCTCGGACAGATAGAACCAGAACGAAAAAGCGTGTCCCAGAAGCGAAAGCATCCCCGCTCCGGCGATCAGCCATTGCGACGATGTCAGGTATGACGCTGCCACGACGACAACGACCGCCTTTCCGATATCGCAGAGGAGCGTCAGTGCCCCGAGCCATTTGCCTCCGACACGGAAAACGTTGATCGCGCCTACATTGTTGGAGCCGTAGTCGCGGACATCGACTCCACGGAACAATTTTACCAGGATGAATCCGAAGGGAATCGAGCCGATCAGATACGCGGCAGCCAGAATGATGAAATTTATCAGCATCTACGTACCCTCCCGGGGATCAACCATGATTGTAGCGACGTTCAAGGCGCAGAATTTTGTCGATCTTTCGCGCCGACCCGTCGCCGCGAAATCCCGAGCTGAGCCACTCAAGGCAGATTTCGCAGGCCGTTTGGAAACTAATGAAATCGGCTCCGATCGTAATTATCTGCGTGTTGTTGCTCTGCCTCGCCAGCCTCGATAATGCGGACGACCAGACCGGCGCCGCGAAAATTCCTGGAACCTTGTTAGCCGCGATCGCCATCCCAAGTCCGGTTCCGCAGACCAGAATCCCTTTTTCGACAAAGCCCGCCCTGATCGATTCGGCGACATCCGCGGCGATATCGGGATAATCGACAGGGTCCGTGCTCCAGGTGCCGAAATCGATTACTGGTACTTCGAGATCCCGGAAAAATTTGACAAGTTGCGTCTTGAGCACAAACCCCCTGTGATCGCTCCCAAGCGCGAGTGGTGTCAGAATTTTTTCAGTTGCCATGTCCAACTCACCTCCAAATCGGTCATGCGGACATGTCACTGACGCCGGTCGTCGATCCGGTCCATGAACTTGAGCAGTTCCTTGTACGAGTACACCGCCGGATACAGCACCGGTTCCGGAGGCACCGGAATTGTGCTCCGGTTGATGAAGAACAACTTCGTCCTGTGAGTGTCCTCGTGGAAGTAAAGGTCGCGGATGATTTTCCCGGACGCGTTCGCGAGCGAGACGCCATGCCCTGTGTAGCCCGTCGAGTAATAAATATTCTGGTGCTTCCCGGTCATGCCGCATGTGGGGATGAAATCGAATGTGACCGCGACCGGACCTCCCCACTTGTGAGTGAATTTTATGCCTTTCAGCGGCGGGAACAGATCGGTGAGGTCCTCCTCAAGCTGAGTGAATGTGCTGGGACGAACATCGTGATCGATACCGCGATTGTAATAATAGAATGCATCGCCTCCGCCAAGCGTGATGCGGTTGTCGGCGGTAAGCCTCATGTAATGAACAAAGTGCTTCGTCGTTTCGATTCCCCACCGTCCGCCCCATCCGATCTCGCTCATCTGGCGGTCGGAGAGCGGCTCGGTCATGACGATGTAAGTGAACATGGGGAAAATCTTTGACTTGAAGTATCCAAGCTTGTTCGAGTAGGCGTTCGTGGCGAGCATCGCATGCGGCGCGGTGATGGAGCCGCCGGGGGTGATGACCCGGATTTTTTCGCCCTCCCGGACCTCGGTGACGGGCGAGTTCTCGAAAAATTCCACTCCCATTTTTTCGAGCACTCCTTTCATCCCGATGACATATTTCGCCGGGTTCATTATTCCGCAGTGCGGATCGAGCATGCCCGCGAGCGCGCGTGTCGACGGCAGCAGCTCCCGGACCTGGTCTTCGGTCAGGAACTTCGCGTCGGTGCCGAACTTCTTGTGCAGCTCCACTTCCTTTTTGATCTTGGCGACATGAGGTTTCGAGACCCCGATCTGCAGGAAGCCCGAGTGCTCATAGTCGCAGTCGATATTGTGTTTTTCCACCATGCGCCTGACAGTGTCGACCGCTTCGATCGCCCACTCATGCGCGGCCTTCGCTTTCTTCTCGCCCGCGATGTGCGCAAGCGCGATGATGTTCTCGCCCAGCAGCGTCATGTTGAACCCGTCGTTCCTCCCGCTGGCCCCGTAACCGACTACGTGCGATTCCAGCACGGCGATTTTCAGGCTGGGGTTACGTTCCTTGAGGAAGTACGCTGTCGATGTGCCGGTGAACCCGCCGCCTACGATCACGAAATCGTACTCTCTGTCGCCGACAAGCGGCGGATTCGGGGAATAGTTCTCCAAAACTCCTTCAAGCCAGAAACTTTTTGATCGAAGCTGTGAAACGTCCGCCGGAACATGGCTTGCTTTTGTTGCCGGCGAAATTCCCGGGGTCTCCAGACCCTGTTCAAATGTTTCGGTTCGATCTTGCACAGATTGTGTGACCATTCTGGTCCCTCCATTTAGGCTCAATAGAGCACTTGTTTTCGGTTTTGTCAAACTCCTTTAGAGCTTATCTGCAACGAATTTTTCTTTTCTGTTGCAGATTATACATCAGACATGGCAACCTTGTCAAGACCTGTTTACAACATTTATAAAAAAAGTGTTGCTTTTCGAAAACACCATTATTGGGGAAATTACCGGACTTTTTTCAGCCAGTTATTTTTCAACTATGAGAAAATCGGGGTGGCTGTCACCGCCAGAAAAATAATAGACCCCCGCTTACCACCAAATACGCCACCAGCGGTACCACTGGAAGAAACATCCGGTCGGCTCCGCGTCGGCCTCCCAGTCCATATTGTAGTACCTCTGGTATCTCGATCTCCGAATAATCCAGTACGGCGCTATGAATATCGCGATCAAGACTCCAATCAACCATGGAACGAATCCGAATACAAGCACGCATCCAAAAATTACGGTTGCTGTCAGGACAATGCCGACCGGGTGGTTCACCCATTTCCACCACGAGCGATACGGGTCATTCGACTTGTACGGAAGCTCGTAATGGTATTTCGGATCGATCCGGTTCTCGGACGGATCGCAAGCCTGATGCCCCCATTTGTCCTTTGCAGCGTATGGGTTTGAATCGTCCTGGTGAAAAATCGCTGCTTTCGGCGGGGGCGGAGCGCACGGGTCGTTTAACTCATGACCGTCATCGGACAGCTTCTCTTTGAAAATGCGCTGAAGATCAGGATTCGCGCGGTCATGGACACCTGACACGTCAATTAATTCATCGTCGAAATTTTGATCGCCTTTCATTTAAAGCCACAATCGCCAACCACCAGGATGAACTGGAAGATTGAAAATCGAGCCCTCGCCGTATTCCATTCCCTCTCTGATTATAGCGATTACGAGTAAAAGTATAAACACCGTGCCGATTAGCGCCATCGGATCGTTTTCCCACAGCGTCTTACCTCCCCACAATAGACCTCCGACGACGATGAGGATCAAACCCCATTTAATGAACCGATATTTCGGGCTGACGACCCAGTCGTCGGTCATCTCGCACTCCGCAAGTCCGTCCGGGTCGGGCGTGAGACGGTGAATCCGGTTTCCGATGTCGCGTTTGTAGGTTTCGTGATCGTGCTTTACGCGATTTTCGACAAACTCCTCGACATCCGTCGTCTCACTCGGCTGCTCTTCCCGTGTTTTGAAACGTCGGCTCGACCTGAGTCGGTATTCTTTCCGCTCGGTATCGTATTCGATATTGTACGTTGCATGATTTTCGGGTTCACCGGGGTTTTCATCCGTTGTGTCCACATCTGAAATGCCGGTGGACACGTCGATAAGCCCGACGCCGGCTCGTTTGAGGGCTTCCTTACGTTTCCAAAACGGCGGTTTGTCGAATTTCGGAGTCATGGTTATCGCTTGGATATAAGACGAGGATGATTACAGTGGGTTGCATTTGACTGCTGTATCGGAAACGCGAACGTCAGTGAGCGTGCATCCACTTACGTAACGGATATAATCTGCGCAACAAACTCCACATTCGGTGATTCAAGGCACGCTCGCTGACGCTCGCGTTTCCGATTCATTTTCAGTTATTCATTAAACCAGCTTCGTTCGATTCTGCCAGCTTGTTTTCATCCGGACAGCCCCATGTATGATGCTCACCTTTACCGGACCCTCGAACGTCATGTCGCCGTCGCACGCCACTATCTGGTTCGGCTTTGAAAATAATTTCACGCTCTTCGCGCGACGAATCTCCACGCCCTTCATCTTTAAGTGCTCGCCCTTGAAGACCTTCATGATGTTCAGCACGAACGCGAACTTTGCCATTTTCGGGATGATGAGGATGTCCATCAGCCCGTCGCTCGTTTTGGCGTCCGGCGCGACAATCATCCCGCTACCGATATGGCTGTTGTTGCAGCAGAGCACCCAGAACGCGTTTGTGTCGAGCTCCCAATCGCCCGCGTCGAGATGCACCTTGAGCGGGTAAAGTTTCGGGAGGGTCATCAGGAAGCAGATCTCGTATCGCGCCGACAGCCAGCCCGGCGCGTTTTTTCTGGTCACAAGAGTCTGCGAGTCCATCCCCACGCCTGCTGTGTTGATGAATCGAACGGGGTTCCCTGCCCTCGGATTGCCGCTTTCGTCGATAGGCTCGACAAGTCCGATATCGACCGGCACGATTTTCCCGTTTACGATGCTTTCCGCCGCCGACTGGAAATCGCGAGGAGTTCCGAGTCCGCGGTAGAAATCGTTTCCGCTGCCGAGTGGAATCAGTCCGAACGGAATCGGCGGAGGGGCATCAATAGAACCAAGCGGAATATGCTGCGCGAGATGAAACAAGGTGCCGTCGCCGCCCGCGACCACCACAAGCTCGTAACCGTCGCCGTGCGCGGCTTTCAATCGAGCTTCCGCATCGTCGGGGGTTTGGGTGCGGACCGTGTCGACATTCCAGCCGGCGTTTTTGAACACACCGTTGGCGATATCGACAGCGGATTTGTTCGCCTTGCCCCCGGCGTTCGGATTTACTAGAAAAAGGACTTTCATTCGAATTCAGGACGGATCGAGTACACGTCCCATAAATAGAATTGTATTTGTAGATTCCTCAACAATCAAGAAAATAAACGGACGATCTGCGGTAAACTCGACAAACTTGAGTTCTTCCATGTCATCACCTTCGGCCATTATCACAATCGTCGCTGCCGCTGCTTCTGTGCCGTTTTCGTCAACGTCAATGAACGCTTTATGAAGAACATCCTCGATAAATACTGGCTCGTCGGAATGTCCGCTGATCATCGACCGGAAACCATCCTTAAAGGCGCTACCCATTCCCATGTTTGTAAGGACTTCACTCAGTGAAAACATGTTTTCGAGCTTGAATTTAGGCATCGACAGTATAACGACCTTTCCCGCCAATCCGTCGATAATTTCCCTGATCCTGTTCCCATCAAGTGACTGTTCGACATTGGTATATTCATTCTCGCGAGGGAGAATTATCACCATTGACGCTTCCCCGTCCGAGTACGGCAGTTTCACGGCCTGCCAGTTTTCACCCTCGACGCATTGGAACCACGATGTCTGGTGCATCATTTTTGTCGTTATTTCCGATCCGTCAAGAAGATGGAACGCGTCGTCTCTGGTTGCGTAATCCGGGAACTTTGAACTCCAATCTGCCATGAAATATATCGCGTTCACGAGGAGCAATAACGTGTTCTCACTGAGAGAATCAGGACTTAGCATGTCTTTAATCTTGTCGTTAGTCTGTTCCTCAATCCAGTTATTTACCGTATCGGCGGCCCCTGCCGGGTCACCCCTGAGATCGACAATTTCCGCACCGGCATCGTAATTTTCCGTGACGAGTTTGATGAAAGAATCCTGGAACGTGTATCCGTCCTGCAGCCAGAGTGAATTCGCGCTTCTGAGCGTAAACGGCTGCTCGTCCGGACCTCCGCGTTTCCCCGACTGAGCCATTATGTCGAGGTCGAGTTTATTGAAAGCAGGTTGCAGCTTGTCGTCCGGAAGGTTGAAGTGCAGAACCGATGCCATATCGGTTTTCGCCGGACCCTCCGCGCCTGCGTATGTCATAGCGAGTGCGACAGAGATCGAGTACGGCGAGAAAAACAGGTTGTCGTTCGACTGGACGAGATACTGGAAGAGGTCCACGGCAAAATCGGTGTTGCCCTTCACCTGTTCATCAACCTCGGCGGGAGTGACATCAGGATTCTGGTTACGTGTGTAATCCGACGCAACCAATTTGGTATCGTCACCGGACGGAGACGGTGTGGGAGCGGGCGAAGGCTCACCATTGGCTGGCTTGCATCCTGAAAAAGCCGCAATGCAAAAAATGATAATAAAAAAAACAAAGACGAGAGTGATACTTTTGATTGACATGGACTTCTCCTTGCACAAAATTTTTCGAGGCAAAACTTACTATATATTATTTAAACCTTTTTTGTCCCTAATTTCCATAATCCGCTCCCCGATTTCCTTGATCTTCTTCCCGCTGTCGAACCGCGACATCGCCGCTATCGCCGGGCCCCCGTCCTCGAACGCGCGTTTCGCCGCGTTTGCGACATCCTCCACCGTAACCGCGTCGAGCTTGTCCATGACCTCATCGTGCGACATCAGCCGGTCGAAAAAAATCGCCGACATCGCGTTACGGATCATCCTCGACGATGTCGACTCCAATCCAAGCGCCCACTGGCCTTTTAAAAAGAGCTTCGTGTCGCTCAGCTCGCGCTTGCCGGGACCCGCATCTGCGAGGCGCTTCAATTCCCTGAGCGTGAGAGAGAGCACCTTCAATAAATTTTCCTCGCGCATTCCGGCCTCGACTGTAAACATCCCGCCCTTCGAGTACGGCTGGTGCGTCGAATCGATCCCGTACACAAGTCCGCGTTTCTCGCGAATCTCCTGAAACAGCCTGCTCATCATTCCACCCGCGGTGACGGCATCGAGGAGGCTGTAAGAATACCGGTCGGGAGATTTTATGCTTGCCGATGGGAATCCGATTGTGAGCGCGGCCTGCTCGACATCCTTCGAGTAAATATTTATCACGTGATTGAACTTCGGTGTCCTGACACATGGGACCTTCTCGGGTTTTCCGGGCTTGAATCCGGTAAGATGCTTCTCGAGCAATCTCTGGACCTTGTCGGGATCGATTCCGCCTGCAATGGAGCACACAAGATTGGATGTTCTGTAGTGCAGTTTGTGGTAATCGAGGAAATTCTTTTTATGGAAGGACATAATGCTCAGTGGGTTACCCAGGATCGGACGTCCGAACGGAGTGTTGCCGTGCACGGAGATCAAATACCGGTCGTAGAGAGCCTGACCGGGATCGTCCTCGCTCATGTTTATCTCTTCGATTATGACGCCCTTCTCGCGCTCGATTGACGTGGAGTCCATCACGGGGTTGAAGACGAGGTCGGAGAGCACATCGAGGGCAAGCTCGAGACGTATTGCGCTGATGCGGATGAAGAAGTATGTCACCTCGCGGCTTGTTGACGCGTTTATCAGTCCGCCGACCCGTTCGATCGCTTTTACAATCCCTTTCGCGGAGCGTTTTTTACTGCCCTTGAACAAAATATGTTCCATGAAATGGCTGAGTCCGCTCGTTTTGTCGGTTTCGTTGACCGCGCCGGTCGGGAGGAAGAACCCGATGGTGAAGCTCTCCATGTTGGGCATACGCTCGACCGCGAGACGTCCGCCGATTGAAAGGGTGCGTATTTCCGCGTACGGGTCTTTAGTTGATAATCCCGAATCGGATGATGATTTTTGAATTGACATAGATGCAGGGCTTTCAGGGACTTTTAATCTGAGTTTATTTTTATGTTGTGACAATAATACCGAAGTCGGGGAGATTTCGCTACCCGATGTCACCAGGTCCCGTCGGGGAGGTATTTAAGAAGAAATGCGCTTCCGAAATCGCCAATGACTTCGCGCTGATCAACACCGACACCGGGATTGAAGTCTGTTGTCGATCTGAACCCGCCCACAGTGTACAGGACATTACCCGGACCGAACGTCATGCCTCCAATCAACTCGTCATACAGTCCACCGAAAGAATTCACCAATATGAAATTCCCATCGGGTTCAAACAAGCTGACATAGCCATCCAGCGAACCATTACTGGATCGGACAGCAGTACCGCTGCCGGGATCAAAATCGACATTGTCGCCTATAAAGTTCCCTCCAACAGCGATTCTGGCGTTCGTGTCAAAGCAGACGTTGTAAGCATAGTCGTCTTCAGAATCCCCCCACACCTTCGCCCATTGATATTCGCCCGCGGTATTGAACATGGAAAGAAAAGCATCATAATTACCCATAGATGAATATTCTTCCGAAACAAGCGGGTCGGGATTGAAGTCGGCTGTACCGGCAAAGGTGCCTGCAACTGCGATTTCACCGGAAGGACCTGACGCGACTCCATTAGACCAGTCACCATTTGCGCCTCCCCACGTTTCAGCCCATCTGTAATTCCCATTCGGTTCAAGACTTAGCAGAAATGCATCTGCTCCACCATTTGATTCCCTCAGCGCTTTGTCCAGAGGATTGGGTGACGGATCGAAATCGACAATTCCGGTAAAACCGCCGACTATGTAAATATTATCCTGATTGTCGAAGTTGACAGAATTGCCCACATCGGATCCCGATGAACCTACACGCCCGGCCCACAGCCAACTGCCATCAGCGTTAAAAATACTGACAAAGATGTCACTTTCTCCATATGATTCCAAAATATACTCATTGGTAGGTGACGGATCGAAGTCAGCGAGGTCATAAAACTCCCCTGTCGTTACAACTTCATTTGATCCGTTTACGGAAATATCCTCAATATCATAATTGCTTAGATCACCCAACCGAACAGCCCACCTGAATTCACCATTGGCATTAAGGCTCATCATAAACGCGTTTTTTAATGTGGTTGGGGACATTTCATAGACCCCCGGTCCTGGATCGAAATCACAGGTCGCATAAAATATGCCAGAGATATAGATATTGTCGTCATTATCAACCGCGACACGGTTGCTAAATATTTCTCCGGACGAATCAATACTCACTCCCCAGTTGAAATCACCCGGTGGTGTAAATTTTGATACATAGCAACCCCTATTTGGCGACAAATGCAGATCTTCGCCTGGTCCAGGGTCCAGGTCGATGCTTTGGGTATACATTCCAGTTACTACAATGGAACCGTCAGTGCCCATAGCAATATCCTGGGCATCGGAATAATACCCTCCCCATGTCTGTACCCAGCCGGGTGCATTGTTTGTAATAGTGAGCTCCAATGTTCTTTCAACCGGATCGAAATTATCTGAATCCACCGTGACTTTTATTGTCGCGGTGGTTGTATCCTCGACCGATGACGCGGTGAACGATGCGGTTGCTTCGGTCTCATTCGACCATGTCCCGGCGGTTGACGGATCGACCTCCCATAACCAGGTGATGCCGGTATCACCCGACGCTGTCACGGAATACTGCACTGTCTCGAATTCCTCGACAATCGCTGGACCATGAATCGCAGAGACATTCAAACCTGTACCGGTCCCGTCGCGGACAGTAATATCGGTATACCGAAACTCGCTGTCGCTGTTGTCGGACAACACGATAACCATAATCTTAACGGGTGTGTCTTCATCGACCTCCCCGGCTTGGAAAATAATGCTCGATGTCTCCTGACCCGTGAATGCACCGGCGCTGACAGGATCTATTGACCACAAATATTCGATTCCGGTGTCCCCGGTAGCGCTGATCGAATATTCCTCGGACTGGTTTTCGTAAAGATAAACCATGCCCATTATCTGGTCGACGATAAGCGGACCGGAATCCCCGCCGGGACATCCGGTGTACGCGAATGAAAGCAATATCGTGAGCAGCGGGATGAAATATCGGATTTTCATGAGCCTTTTCCTCTATTCCCGAAGATTTAAAATCAATAATACAATTGAAATATACCACGAACTTCCCATTTGAGAAACTAAATCCGGTGAGAGGGATAATCAACACCCATAAGCAACGCTCGAGGACTCGCTCCGCTTATGGGCGCCACCCGGGGGGGAGATTATGAGAAAGTGTGCATTAGATGAAACAACTCCAAGCTCCTGTTGATATTGGAGGAAGTCAAATTTGTGGATGTCGCTTGGAGGCGGTACAGGGAGAGGGTTGCTTGGAGGCGGTACAGGAATCAGCTTATGCACACTAAATAAGACTCGCCTTTCTTTACCTCGTTGAATCGCTGGAGTACAATCATCGCAGCTTCACAATGGACCCAATCGTAGTAGGATACGACGCGCAATCATTGACCGGCAAGAACCAGACCGGACTCGGCGTGTACGCCAAACATCTCGCGCGCGTGCTTGAAAAACACCCCGAAACCATAAACCTGAAGCTCCTCTGGCCATTGGGACGTAAACCCTTTAAAGGGACAATAGAGCGGCTGATCTGGGAGCAGTATCACCTTCCGATGGCCGCGATGAAAGAGGAAGTCGACCTCCTTCACGTGCCGTGTTTTTCGGTGCCCCGCTTTTCGAAAATTCCGACCGTGGTAACCGCGCACGATTTGATCGTCGCGAAGCAGCCAAAACTTATGTCGGGTCTGGCGCGATGGTACTTCGCCAAATGGATCCCCGCCTCATACCGCTCAGCCGACCACATTATCGCGGTGTCGGAGGCGACCCGTGACGACCTTGTGAACGACCTCGGCATCGATCCCGACAAGATCACCGTCATATATCACGGCATCAATCCAGCATTTAATAGAGTAACCGACCCGCATGAGATCAACCGCGTTCGTTTCAAGTACCACGCGCCGATCGACTTCTTCCTGATGGTGGGATCGTTCGAGTCCCGGAAGAATATAGATGCCTCGATTAACGCTTTTGCCGAGCTTTCCGACCTCTCCGACCAGATCAAGCTCATCCTTGTCGGGCAGTCCAGCCCGTACCAGCATAAGATGATGGACCTCGTCAGGGAAAAACGTCTACAGGACCGCGTCCTGTTCCCGGGCTTCGTTCCCGACCGGGAACTGGCCGCGCTTTACTCGGTCGCGACCGCGTTTCTTTTCCCCTCATCCGCCGAGGGATTCGGATTGCCGCTCATAGAGGCGATGTCGACCGGCTGCCCGATAATCGCGAGCGACCTGAAAGTTTTCCATGAGATCGGCGGCGATGCGATATCGTACATCCCCATCGGAAACACATCGATGCTGGCCGACGAGATGCTCAAAATGATCAGGACTCCGTCCTACCGCGCGGGTTTTATCCGGAAGGGATTCTCGAAGTCTCTTAATTTCGACTGGGAGCGCGCCTCCGAGGAGACGGTACGGATTTATCTGAAAGTACTTTCGAAGCGCGGGAAGAGGTAATCCGGATGACATCAAATTACTAAGCCGCGCAAAAGGTGTGCATTCTTTACAGTGACGGATATTTGGCGGGGACTGGCACACCGATTTCGCCTGACGATTGTCTTCACTTTTTTACATATCTCGACAGGCGAAATCGGGGTGCCTGTCACCGCCTGAAGATGTTAAATTAACTCCCATATTTTCGGCCTGTTTGAACACATCCACTCTTGACGAAACGGCTATATTATGGTATAAGTAATATAGTACGCTATAGAATTTCAAAGGCTCCTGCGTTGCGTGCGTCCATTAATTAATGAATTATGGGCACAGGTGTTACTACACCAATTATACATCGCGGGAGCCTTTTCTATGCCCTTATCGAGGGCATGGCTCCCGGGACCGGAGGATTCGAAATGAATTTCTTTAGATCTTTCAGCGCCGAGACGCACATCGCATTTTTCATCGCGTGTGTGTTCCTGTTCTTTTTTGTATCGTCCGCGGTAAGCCTTGTCGAGGCGGCTCCATCCGATAGCCATAGCAGTATGGAGTACGCCTGGGTCGAATCACAGAATTACGACTCTCCTTTATCCGGCGATTCCCCGTCCAGTGGGCTGTTAGCCCCTCCGCCGCCCGATGCGGGCGGACCGGTCGACGATTCACCGGATGCCGCCGGGCCGAATGAGAACCCGACGGTTTTACGCCTTGGTTTGTGGGATATAGTCGCTGAGTTTTTCGCGACAATGCTCATGGCGCTCCCCATTTAGCTCCTGTGGGAGAGCGCATTTGCGCGGTTTGTGCGGCCTGGTTATTTCGAACGGGGTTGTACGGGCGGGACAGGGACAGGCTTTTTAGGACTTGGGATGATCGCTCTCTTCTCAAGACGGTCATCCGGCGCTCTGTTTGGCTTGTTGGCTCTTCATGTCAGCCGGGTATCAAAAGGACGCCTTACCCTCAGGCGTCCTTGTTTTATTTTAGGGTAACATGCGCAAGGGTGGCCGTGACACATATGCGGTCGGAAATGTGAGGGACCATGACACATAGGGGGCCATGACTTGTGGAAACAGGACTATTCGTCATTGGCGCGGTATCCAGGCTCGTAGATTGCGGAGATATTCTCGAAGGTTCCGCTCCCCGTCACGATCATCGCTTTGGTGAAGTCCGGGGGAGAATAGAAAAGAGTGGTGCGGTCCTGCTTACGCATACTGTCGATCTCAGCTTGCATTTTCGCCGAATTTACAGTATCCCCCAAGCGCTTGAAGGCTTCCAGCAGCGAAAGGGATATCGTATAGTCCTGCTGCCAGGCGCCGTAAGAGGACTGGTATGCGGCAAGCGCGTCCTGGGGACGGTTAAGTTCCTCGTAATACTGACCCGTGAAAAAATGGTAGTAGGGTATCAGGCCGTCCGCCACTTTCCCGTTGGCGGCGGCGGACGACATGGCGTCGATGGCTTCATCCTTGCGGTCGAGCTGCCAGAGGCATCGGGCCTGAAGATAATACGCGAGATTGTCGGTCTTGTCCCTTTCAACGGCGCTGTTCGCCTGTTCGAGGGCAAATTGATAATCGCCCTGGATGTAGGATCTTCGAGCGTTATATTTCGGATCCAGAATTTCTATCGTATGATCTTCCGCAATTTTATCGATAAGGGTGTCTTCCGCCTTGTTCAGGTCCGGTGTTAAAAGGATCAGGGAGATGGCGTAACTGGTCCCGTTAAGTTCATCCTCGTTGATCGCGTCGAGTTGAATTATCCGCCATCCGTCCCAGGATTTTAAGGGCTCGCCGATATCCCCGACAGCCATTGTGAAAGCGAGGGACTGGTATGCTTCAGGGTTGTTTGTCCTGGGGAATGGCAGGAGCTGGCCGCCGTTTCTGGCGGACGGCGCCTCGGACCAGCGCATTGCAAGATCGGCGAACGTGCCGGGATTTTCCACGAGTTGGCCGTAGATATCCCAGGCAAGCTCCTGAACCTGCCGGTCCGCAAGTTTTGTTTTTTCCTCGCTGGAAATCTCAACACCCGGAAGGCGCTTAATCTCTTTTCTTATTTCGGAAATAACCGCAAGCTCGCGGACCTGTAGAATTTCATTCGGCGTGAAACCGATAAAATTGGAGAGTCTGGAGCGCTGCGATTCGCGCCAAGATCTAACGGCCGTATCGATGTTTCCTTCGTAGATGTACTCGGTGTCGACCTTGGCAACCTTAACCTCGGTTCCGGGTACCTGCTGAAATTGGCAGGCGTACATCGGAGTGAGTATCGTGAAAATTATCGTTATCAGCGGAATCGCGCGTGTTATTGTGCCCATGGCTTCAGGAGACCTTCCGGTGACATGCTTTTGTTATTGAGACAATTCTGATTTTACCACTAATGACGCTCATCGGGTATTCTTTCCAGATTATAGAACACGGGATTTTAGAGAAGGTTCACAATTTTTGGATAATCAGGGCTTTGAGCGGAATCGGCGGCAAGGCAAGGGGATTGGGGAAGGCGAAATGGTCCACCTCCATGCTACGCTCGAGGACTCGCTCCGCATGGAGGCGACATAGGGGGATTTTTTCGGGGGCGTATGGAGGCGACATAGGGGATTAGGGAAGGCGAGATGGGCCACCTCCATGCTACGCTCGAAGACTCACTCCGCATGGAGGCGACATAGGGGG
>Ga0214473_10000184_pt1 | contig 87754 bp, 69 predicted proteins | sample RVTome_7_FD_203509 | JGI IMG/M metagenome (GOLD analysis project Ga0214473, IMG submission 203509) | Soil microbial communities from uranium-contaminated site in the Upper Colorado River Basin, Wyoming, United States - RVT98D197 | ecosystem: Environmental > Terrestrial > Soil > Contaminated >... | reverse complement strand
TGCGTATAAATGCCCCTGTGGATGAGTAGTGTGTTCATCGCATAGATTGTCGCCTTGAATGCCTCATCCCTGGAAGCCAAACTCAGGGCTTCTTCATAGGACATCAGAACCTCCTCCTCCGACGAGTAGCTACCGCCCCGTGTTGGTCTCGCACCTGCCACCCTACTCGTACCGACTTAGGGAGGACGAACCGCGATTATACTCCCTTTCTCCGGGCCCCCCTGTCAATAATGGCGCAGGCTCGCCGACGCTGATGAAAAAAGGGGCGGGATTGCTCCCGCCCGTTCGTCTTGATTCGGGAATTGAACTAGCCGACTTTGACTGTCTTCGTCGTGACGAAGCGCAGCTTGGTCTCCGCCGGGAAGGTGACGTCCTTCTTGCCGGTGGCTGCTGCGCCGGCCGTGCCTGCGCCCGCGCCGGCCGCGGCGCCGATGAGGGCGCCTTTGCCGCCGCCGGCGATGCCGCCGATGACTGCGCCGAGCGCCGAGCCACCGCCGATGGCCACCACGTTGCGCTTGTTGTGGTTCGGCCCGGTCTGGCCCGACCAACGGGTCGAAGTGCGATAGGTATTTCCCTTCACTTCGATGGAGTCAATTTTGAGCCAGAGTTTCGCCGGGGTGCTGAGGCGGCCGGAAGCCTGCACGTCAGCCACGGAAAGTTGCACGCGAGAGCCCTTGGGAACGGCCAATTTGCCTTTGACGAGCACATCCTGCGCCACGCTGCCGTCGAGCGTCTGTCCGGTTTCGGCGTCCTTGGAACTCACGGACTGATCGAGCGTGACCACGATGCCGGTTCCCGAGGGAACGTTGACCTGCGCGCGAGCGGCGGGAGTCATGCCCGCCAGGCACGCGAGCGCCAGAATGGCAATCCAGCGTCTCCGTCTACAGTTTGCGGCGGGCTGTCCGCCAAGACTGAGGGCGGACCCGCACCCGTCATTGCGCATAAGAGATTCTCTCCTTGGACTAGATGTCGTCACATCCAGTCTAGCAACGCGACGGTGGGCAACCGGCGGAGATTCGCGGCGAAGGGTGCTTAAAGCGAGCACCTGGCCGCGGACCTGTCCGAACGGACAGGTGCTGCCGGGGGCATTTCGATGAGCATGTTGTCGATCAGGCGGGCCGGGCCGATGCGCGCGGCCAGCAGCGCCAGGCAGGCGCCGCGCAGTCGCGTGACCGTCTGGAAAGAATCCGCGTCCACGATCTCCGCATAGTCCACCGCGGCCAGCGGCTCTGCAGCCAGCACACCGCGCATGGCTTCGGCCAGCCGCGCGGCGTCGTGCTCGCCCGCGGCGATGGCCTGGCGCGCGGCGTCGAGTGCGCGATAGAGCACGGTAGCGGCGCGCCGCTCTTTGGGCGAGAGATAGGCGTTGCGGGAAGACAGGGCCAGGCCGTCCGCTTCGCGCACAATCGGACAGGTCACGATCTCGGCGTCCAGCGCCAGATCGGCGGCCATCTGGCGAATCACGCGCAACTGCTGCGCGTCCTTGCGGCCGAAATAGGCGAACTGCGGCGCAACAATCTCCAGCAGCTTCAAGACCACGGTGACCACGCCGCGAAAGTGGCCCGGCCGCGCGCGCCCTTCCAGACGATCGCCCAGGCTTTCGACGTTTACAGTGGTGCGAAACCCCGGCGGGTACATCTCCTCCACGGACGGCGCAAAGAGGAAGTCCACGCCCAGGCGTTCGAGCTGCGCCTGGTCGTCCTCGAGCGAGCGCGGATACTTGGCGAAGTCTTCCTGGGGGCCAAACTGTTTGGGGTTTACGAATATCGAAACCACCACGGGGCTGGAATCACGGCGTGCGGCCTCGACCAGCGAAAGATGGCCGGCATGCAGCGCGCCCATGGTGGGCACGAAGCCGATGACGCGGCCTTCGGACCGGGCCTGCCGCGCGGCCTGCTTCATCCATTCGATGGTGTGAATAATTTCCACGAAACGCGAAGGCCGGACGCCTCTACTGCGCCGGGGCCGCTGCGCGCTCGCGATAGAACGCGATCAGGTCGGTGGAGACAGGCTTGGCGCCGAGCTGGCGCAGCAGCGTGGTGATCTGCCCGCGATGATAGGTGCCGTGGTTGGCCAGGTGCTGCAGCGCCTGCCAGCGCAGGCCGCGGTGGGGATTGCCCTTCAGGTCGCGATAGTCAAAGCTCGCCGCCAAGTCGGCGCTGGAAAGCTGGTTGACGTAATCGCCTAGGTCTCGCTGCACTTCGCTCGAGCGCGCGGTCAAGGCGGCGATATCGGGGAAGTTTTCAGGCGGTGGCAGCGCCGCGGGGACGCGGCTGTGAAAACGCTCGAGCCACACCCACTGCGCTCCCAGAATGTGCGCCAGCGTGTCGCGGACGGAGTGGAAACTCGATCCCAGGTCGCGCGTGAACTGCTCCGGCGTCAGCGCCGCGCAGGCGCCGAGCGTGCGGCGGTTGGCCCAGGCATCGTAGGCAAAAAGCTGACGGGCGATTTCCGGTGACATGGTTTCGTCTCCGCCGACCAGTAATTAGCTGTGGCGTTTCGCGAAAAGCCGCTCGCGAACCTCGGACGACAGATGATACGACTCTTCGTCGGCCGGAAAACGCCCGCTGCGAACGTCGCCGGCGTATTCGCCGACGGCGCGCGAAATGGACTCGGCCACGTTGACGTACCGGCGGGCAAACTTCGGAATGTGTTCCCCGCCGAGGCCGATCATATCGTGCAGCACCAGAATCTGTCCGTCGCAATCGGGGCCGGCACCGATGCCGATGGTGGGGATGCGAAGCTGGCGTGTGATCTCGGCGGCCAGCTCGCGCGGCATGGACTCCAGCACAATCGAAAACGCGCCCGCGGCTTCCACGGCGCGCGCGTCGCGAAAGAGTTGTTCGGCGGCTTCGGCCGTCTTGCCCTGCACGCGAAAACCGCCAAAGGAGTGGAACGATTGCGGCGTCAGGCCGATGTGCCCCATCACTGGAATTTCGGCTTCCACCAGGCGAGCGATCACCTCCATGCGCCGCTCGCCGCCTTCGACCTTCACCGCTTCCGCGCCCGCCTCCTTGACGAAGCGCACGGCGTGGCGGAGCGACTCCGCGGTGTCCACGTGATAGCTGCCGAACGGCATGTCCGCCACCAGCAAAGCGCGGCGCACGCCGCGGCGCACCGCGCGCGTGTGGTGCAGCATCTCTTCGAGAGTGACCGGCAGCGTGGTCTCGTAGCCCAGCACGACCATGGCGAGAGAATCGCCGACGAGGATGATGTCCGCGCCGGCTTCGTCCACCAGACGCGCCGTCGGCGTGTCATAGGCGGTCAGCGAAACGATCTTGTGCTCGGTGAACTTTGCAGGGTGCGACTTCCTGGCCAGAATGTCGGGCACGGTAATTTTCCCGTTGCCCGCACCAGATGCGGTGCTCATGAGGACCTCCGGTGCCGCTCCCCGTTGGGGGATGCAGCCCTTCTTGAACAGCGTATCAGAAGGACGCACTGGAACCAAGCGCTCTGTGCAGGCCCGCTTTCATTCTTACATGACGAGCGGCGATGAGACGCCTTACGTGAGCGCCTTAGTCAGGAACTTGAGCGTCCTCTCCCAGGCAGTCTTTGCGGATATCGCGTCAAACACTTGGGGACGGGCTTCGTTCATGAAGGCGTGCTGCGCATCGTAGCGATAAAGCTCGAACTGTGATTTTGATTCCTTGAGCGCGGCCTCCAGCTCATTCACCTTGGCGGGCGTGCACCAGTCGTCCGTGTTGGCGAAGTGGAGAATCAGGGGGACGCTGATTTGCTTCAAAGCGGCGGCGGCCAGTGGCGGAATGCCGTAGAAGCACGCGCCGGCGTCCATCTCCGGCACGCGCAGCGCAGCCAGGATGGTGAGCGCGCCGCCCATGCAGAAGCCGCCCACGGCCACTGTCTTCGAGGATTGTTTCAGGTACTGCGCGGCGCCGCGGATGTCTTGACCGGCGGCATCGGGGAAGTTGAGGCTGGTCATCATATGGTTTGCTTCGTCGGCGGCCGTGGTGACCTTGCCTCGGAAAAGGTCCGGCACCAGGGCCCGGTAACCGGCCTCGGCCAGCCGATCCGCAGTGTTTTTAATTTGATCGTTCAGTCCCCACCACTCCTGGATGACCACAAAGCCGGGCGCGCTTGGTCCCGCCTTCGGCGTCGCCAGATAGCCAGGGCAGCTCTTACCATCCGGCCGCTTGAACTGAATCATCTCACCCATGGGATCCCTCCACTGGATAATGGCCTGCGAGCTGCCTACTATAACCGACTGGCCCAATCAGCGCGCACTCGGAAACTGAAGTTCAACGTGTTGAGAGCGTATGGTTCCAGGCTACCGATCCTGTGCGGCCGTGTCGGGCGGCTCGGGGTGGATGGTGACGCGGGCGATCTGCGGAAACTTTTCGCGGACGCGGTCTTCGAGCGCGCCAGTGACGTCGTGGATCACGGTGATGGGCAGGCTGCCGTCCATGGTGCAGTGGCACGACACCAGGATTTTGCGCTCGACCTGGCGCACACGCACTTCGTGGCAATCGGCCAGCTCGTGAAATTCCTGACGCAGGTCGTTGACGAAAGTTTCCACGTCCCGCGCCAACTCGCGCATCTCGACGACCGCCTGGTCGCCGGTGGCGATATGCGTTCCCAGCGGCTCGATGTGAATGTTGATGACGGCGTGCCGCGGGCCGGAGCCGGGGCCGAGCGAGGCTAATTGGCGGATCTCCTCCTCCAGCACGGTGGCGCGGCGGTGCGCCTCGCGCAGGCTCAATTGCTCGTCCACCTCCAGGTGCAGTTCGATGAACAGATGCGCGTCGAGCTGGTGCGCGGAAAGCTCGTGAATGGCCAGGCCGTGGCGTTGCGCTGCGGCGCGAATGGCCTCGAAGAGGTGTTCTCCCGGCTGCGCGCGCGGCTCCATGTGCACCATCACATCGGCGGGAACGATTTCGGCGACGCGGCGCTCGACAGCGTCGCTGATGGCGTGCACCTGCTCGAAACTGGCGGCGCGCGGCACGCTGATGGTGACGTCCACGAAATGGCGGTTGCCGGCGCGCCGCACGCGCACTCGCTCGGTGGCCAGCACGCCGTCCAGCTCCTCGACGGCGCGGGCCACGCGCTGCTGCAAACCCTGCGGTGCGGCATCCAGCAGCGCGTCGATCGTGCGCCGCCCCAGTTGCGCCGCCACCCAGATCACCACCGCGGCCACGGCCAGCGCCGCCAGCGGGTCGGCGAAGCGCAGCCAGGCCACGCCAGTGCGCTCGCCCACCCACACCGCGCCGATGCCCAGGATGACCACCAGCGTGCTCCACACGTTGGTGGAGAATTGCAGCGCATCGGCTTCCAGGGCTTCGCTCGAGTATTCTCGAGCCACCCGCGCCAGCGCCCGCGAAAGCACCACGTCAATTCCCATCGCCACCATCAGGATACCGATGGCCAGCAGGCTGGGCTGGACGTGAACCTCGCGAAAGAACAGCCGCTGCACGGCTTCCCAGATGACGTATAGCGCCGTCAGCAGCAACAGGCCGGTTTGGGCGAACGCCGCGAAGTTTTCCACCTTGCCGTGGCCGTAGGTATGGTCCGCATCGGCCGGCCGGTCGGAGACGCGCACGGAAAGATAGGTAATGATGGCGGCGACCAGATCGAGGCCCGAATCCAGCGCTGCGGAGAGCACGCCCAGGCTGCCCGTGACCACGGTCAGGAAAATCTTCAGCGACACCAACACCAGCGCGGCGCCGACCGAAGCCAGCGCCGCAACTTGTTTCGCCGAACTGGGATTCGATCTGGAAATGACAGCGTCTCGGGGCAGCGAATGGCCGGACAGTTCCGGCCGATGTCCGTTCAGGGTGCGATCAGAGCGGCGGAGGCGCCACCAGCGGCAGCCGCCGGGCTTCGTTGTGCGGCCCGTGCACCTCGACCTCGTCCAACAGCAGCGATGGCGCAATGACCGTGCTGGGCACGCCGTTATCGGCTGTGCCGAAGACGCCCAGGGCCGTGCCTACGATCTCCGCATCCTGGCTCTGCAAGTAAGAAAACACCGTGGCGTCGTTGCCGATCCCGCCGAGAGTGCGCAGCGATCGAGAGGTAATCCTGGCCAGAATGGCTCCGCGCACCAGCTCCTCGCGGCCGTCCTGCACGTTGACGCGATAGACCAGCAGCGGCAGGCGATCGCCGTTGGGCGCCCCGCTGGCCAGCAGCGAGAAGGAGTCGGAAAGCTCGTCCTGGTTGGAACTGGCGATCACCGGATTATCCATTTGGCGAACGAGCAGGCACCACTGCAGGCCGCTCTCCCGGCAGGCGGAGAGGAACGCCTGCCGCAACTCCGCGGGAGACTGCCCCGCGGGGGCGTTGAAGAAGAGATTGCCGGCCATCGGCCGTGGGTCGGCCAGGTACGCGGCGCGGCCATGGCCATTCGAGCGAACAAACTCCGGGCCCGGCCGGCGCGACATCAGCAGGTCGCGCAGAATGCCGTCCACCACCAGTCCCACGTGCTGCGCGCGCACGCCTTCCTGGTCCACGTTGTAGGCGCCGATCAGCTCCTGCCCCTGGAACTCCCGCACCGTTGGATCGTCCACCAAGCCCACACCCGCGGGCATGACCCGCTGGCCGGCGCGGCCCGACCACTCGCTGCGTCCGCCGAGCGCCTGCAGCATCTGGTCAAATCGCGAATTGGCGGAGAGTAGCGGGCGCGCGCCGCCCAGCGACGGCCCCAGCAATTGCGCCAGCAGCGCGCCGGCCGCCGGCGCTTCAAACAATACCGGGCCGTCGTATTCCGACATCCGGGGCGCGGCGCGAAGCGCCACCAGCTCGCGGCCTACGCGGTCAAGTTGTTGCCGCACCGTGTCCGCCGCGGCCAGGCCGCTGGGGCGGTTGGCGTAGACCGTCAGGTAGTGGTGCACGGGCGTGCCGTCATCGGCCTGCGCGCCCAGGCCGGCTTCGATGGAGGCCAGGCTGCGGCTGGCGCGGATCTGCGTCCCTTCGCTGGTCATGAGATAGGTGGTGGTGTAGGTCAGTCGGTAAATCACGCGAGACCCGCTGATCTCCGGATAGGCGCGCAGCGCGCCGGAAGCCTGCTTGGCCTCCGCCTCCCAATTACGCGCGGTCCAGTCGGGCTCCTGCCGCGGCTCGACCAGCACCATGGGCGGCTCCTCGGAAAAATCGTCTATGGTGGGAGCGTTGGCCAGGTTGCGCAGGAATGCGCGCTTGCCGGAGAGCAGATCGAGGGCCTGCTTGTATGCCTGATCGGTAGCCAGCCACAAATCTTGCCGCAGCGAATCGTAGTCGCGGTCTATGCCGACGGTGCCGGTGGAATCGAGAAAACCTCGAAAGCCCTGGCCGGAAAGGAAGTTGGAGCTATCCACGCGATAGTTGCCGACGCGAACGTCCACGCTCATGTAGCGGTTCCGCGTCGTCGTGTTGGAAACGATCGAGCCGAATTGAGCGACGATGGTGCGCTCGTCGAAATCCAGCAGCCGGTACTCGATGTAGTAGGGCTTCTCCTGGCCGGGCAAGGCCAGCCGGGCGCGTGAGCGCTCCAGTTCGTCGCGCATGGCCGCCAGTGTCCGGTCCGCATCGCCGGGCGCCACCTGCGCGGCCTGCGGCGCCTGGGGACCAGGTGCGGGAAGAGGATTTGCCGCGGCCGCTCGGCCCATTCCCGCAAGCGCGGCAGCCAGAAGGGCCGCCCGGCGGACCCATGTTTGCAATCGAGAAGTGCGGATCATCGCTGGCCTCCAGGGGCCTGTGGGTCGTGCGCCGGATGAGGCAGGATCGGCGGCCGATCAGTGGAACTCTGCTTCTTCTGCACCTCCATTTCGGAGATGAGCAGCGCCGGCGCGGCGGCGGCGACGGGCACCGAGCCCGACTCCGCGCCGCAGTATCCGTTGAAGATCTCCGTGGTATCCCCGGTGGCCAGGATTTTCGTCAGGGACACCAGCGGCGTGCCGACAATATCCACGCCGCGCACCAGCAAGTCGGGCCGGCCATCGGCGAAGACTTGATACACAACCAGTGGCTGCACCTGAAAAGCCTGCGGGGCGCCGCGCCCGGTGAAGGTGAACCCGCCCGCGATATCGTCAATCAACAAGCCAAACTGCTTGCCCTGGCGCCGGGCCTCTGCGATGAGCATGCGCCGCAGCTCCGCATTGGTCACCTTGCGGCTGCTCTCGACGATCAGATTGCCCTGGCGGGACACCGCCGCCAAGCCCACCTGCCTGCGCCCGTGTCCGTTGGACTGCGGAAACCCCGCGATCGGCTGGCGTGACATCTCGAAATTGCGCAGGATGCCGCGATCCACCAGCGTCACGCGCTGCGCGGCCACGCCTTCATCGTCAAACGGGTAATTGCCCAGCAGCATCGTCGAGCCCAGGCGGGCCTGCGTCGGGTCGTCCACGATGGAGATAAAATCGGGCAATATCTGCTCTCCCACCTTGCGCGCAAAGGTCTGGCCCTCGTTGATGTCCTTCTGGCGGAAGCCCTCGGAGCGATGGCCGAACACTTCATGGAAAAAAACCGCCGCGGCGCGCCCGGTCAGCATGGCCGGCCCGGCGAAAGGCTCCACCAGCGGCGCCTTCACCAGCCCTTCCATCTCCTTCTGCAACATTGCGCACTGCGCCAGCACCGCGCGGTCATCGGGCGCGGCGGCCGGGTCGGACCAGTCGAAATTGTAGTAGCGGTTGATGTCCATCCCGTCGGCCGCCTTGCCCTGGATGTACAACTCCAGGCGGTAGCGCAACTGGCCGAACTGCAGCTTGGTGCCTTCGCTGGTCACCTGGTACTGGTTGGTGGCCTGCGCCGTGAAAGTGACGATGGAATTCAGGATGGCCGGCGAAGCGCGGAAAAAACGCGTGTACACACGCATCTTCTCCTCCCACGGCCGCCGGTCCAGCGACAGCGTCGCGCGGCGGCCGTAGGACACGTTGGGCCGTTCCCGCGAAAAATCCGGCGCGCCGCCTTCCGCCGTCTGCACTTGCACGTCGCGGCTGGTCTGAATCTTGATGAGCGCTTCGGCAGCGGCGCGGTACTGGGCCTCGGTCTGCCTCCACATCGCGCGGCGCAGCACGCCGGCGTCGTCTTCGACGGGAATCGGCTCGCCGTAGCTGCCGCCAAACGATCCGCCGCCCCCGACCCGGCGCGTGTTGTCCAGCTCGTAGCTGCCCACGCGCACTTGGGCTTCCAGCCAGCGGCTGCGACCCTCGCTGCTCGAGAGCAGCGCGCCGTTTGAGCCCGAGACCGCGGCGCGCGCGCTCTCCGTCACCGTGTAGCCCATGAAGTACGCCGGCGGGTCGGCTTTACCCAGTACGGCCATCTCCCGCTCGAGCTCCTGCTGCAGGGTTTCCATCAGCGGCGCCGCAGCGGCTTGTGCCGCGGGTGCGGCGGCCTGTGGCCGCGGCGAGCCCGGTGCGGGCTTGCCCGCCGTGGCGGGCTCCCCGGCAGCCCAGACCGCGCTGGCCAACCACAAGGCGCTCGACAGCACAAAACAGGCGATAGATTTCAACGGAGTCGCTCCCTGAGCCCCAATCTGTGGGCTGTAAAAAAGGCAGTCTATGCTACCGAGCCAACTCGGAAAAGCCCGGCGTTCCCGCGGCCGGCCGCGGAGCCCGCCAATCTTAATGGCGGGCCTGCTCCGCTCGCCGCAAGTCCGGAGCCAGCAGGTCCAACTGGTCCGCAGCTATCTCCTCGTACTTCGCCGTCGGAAACGCGGCCCGCAGCGCCTCCCGGAAGGCTGCCGCGTTGCCCGCCAGCACCAGGTCCTGATTACCGGCATCGAAGTAGCGCCCCGCCATCTGGCGGACCTGCTCGGCGGTGATCGCCCGCACCTTCGCCGGATAAGTCTGATTGTAGTCGTCGGGCAGACCGTAAAAGGCGGCATTGGTCACGCGCCCGGCAATCTGGCCCGGCGTTTCCGAGCCGATGACGAAGACCCCGGCCAGGTAGTCGCGCGCCACGTTTAACTCCTCCGCCGTCACTTCACCACTGGCCATGCGTGCGAGCTCGTCCAGCACCACTTTCGTGGCTTCGACCGTGGTTTCCGTGCGCGTAAACGTGTCGGCTACAAAATTCCCGGCGTACAGCGCGCCGGTGAAACCTGCGCTGGCGCCATAGGTAAGTCCGCGGTTGATGCGGAGCTCCTTGTTGAGCCGGCTGCTGAACCCGCCGCCGAAAATATAGTTGGTAACGATCAGCGGCAGGAAATCGGGATGGTTCCGGGGAATGCCCAGCCGGCCCACGCGGATCTGGGTCTGTACGGCGTCGGGCATGTCCACGACCAGGATGTGCAGGCCGCTCGCCCGTGGCGGCAACGCAACCGCAGGCGGCGTCGCGGACTTCTTCGCCCAACTGCCGAAGTATTTCTCCGCCGCCGCGTAGGCCTCCTCCTCCGTAATGTCCCCGGCAAAGGCCATGATGGACTCGTTCGGCGCGTAATACTGATCGCGAAAGGCGATCAGGTCCTCTCGCGTGATCGCGCCCACCGAGGCCGGCGTCCCGTCGGCGGGCGTGCCGTACGGGCTGAGGCCGAAGACCATCCGGCGAAACACCGCCGAGGCCAGGTAGTCCGCATCCTCATAGCTCCTGCGGAAATTGGAAACCCTTTGCTGCTGCCGCCGGGCGAGCTCTTCCGGTGCAAACTTGGCGTGCAAGGTCACGTCGGAAAGCAGGTCCATGGCCAGGTCGAAGTCCTTCTTGACCACGGTCACGCCCAGCGTCGTCGAATCGCGCCCCGCGCCGGCCGTAAGCGACCCGCCCACGAAATCAATCGCTGCGGCGATCTCCTGCGCCGTGCGTTTCTCGGTGCCCTGCCTCAGCAGACCTCCCGTGAACTCGGCCAGTCCCGGCTTTCCCAGTGGATCGCGCGCCGAGCCCGCGTTGCGAATCAACAACTCGACCGACACCGCCGGATCCACCGGCGCATTGCCTCCCCGGGCCCGCGCCGACACCACAAACACTCGCAACCCGTTCGGCAGCGTCCGGCTGACCGGGGCTGGGAAGGCAAAAGGACGCGGCGGCGCCGCCGGAGGCATCGCCTCCATCAGTTTCACGCCGGGAGCCGCCGTCTGCGGCGCCTGCTGCGATCCGGCTGGACGGGTCTGCGCCGCTGCGGACCAGCCCGCGCAGCTCAGCGCCAGTAACGCCAGCAGGGCCAGCCAGGAGAGCCGGCCGGTCCGGCGCATCAATCGTACGGGTGCGGGTCCGCCCTCAGTCTTGGCGGACAGCCCGCCGAATAAAAACGGGTGTGGGCTGTACTTGCAGCCCGCCGAAAGAAATGTCATCTCGGCGCCTCCGTCCTGCCGGCCTCTTTCGGCGGCTCAACCACCAACACCGTGCGCTGCTCCGGCACAAGATATTGTCGCGCCGCGCGCTGAATGTCTGCCGCGCTGACCCTCACGTAGCGATCCAGCTCCGTATTCACCAGGTTGACGTCCTTGCCCACCACCGCGGCGAGCCCGATGGTGTCGGCTTTGGCCTGCACTCTTTGACGGCGCAGCACCACGGCCGCAATCTGCTGGTTCTTGGCCTTCTCCAGGTCTCGAGCATCCACCGGTGCAGTCTTCAGCCGCTCCAGCACCGACTCGAGGGCCTTTTCGCCTTCTGCCGCCGTCTTTCCCTGATTCATGACCGCCCTGAATATGAACAGATTGGGGTGTTCCGTGTAGTTTCCGCCTGCGGAGGCCTGCGTCGCCAGGCGATCCTCGTACACCAGCTTGCGATAGAGCATGCTGCTCTGGCCGCTGGAAAGGATGGTGGACGCAATATCCAGCGGGTAGGAGTCCGGAGCGAAATTTGCCGGCATGTGGTAGCCCATCCACACGCCCGGAAGCGGCGTATTGTCGTAGGACTTGGTCAGGCGGCGCTCGGCCTTCTGCGGCGGCTCGGTTACGTTGATGCGCGCAATGGGCTGCTTGGGCCGCTCGATTCCGCCGAAATACTGTTGCGCCAGGCGCACCGCCTCATCCGGAGAAATATCCCCCACCAGCACCATGGTGGCGTTGTCCGGGCGATAGTAGGCATGAAAGAACTCCCGCACATCTTCCACGGTGGCCTTGTTCAGGTCCTCCATGCTCCCGATCACCGAGTGCTGGTAGGGGTGCGCGGTAAAAGCCGCGGCGGCCAGGTCTTCCCAAACCCGGCCGTAGGGAGTGTTGTCATAACGCATTCGCCGCTCTTCCTTGACCACCTCGCGCTCGGCGTCGAAATTTTCCTGGCTGATGTTCAGCCCGCCCAGGCGGTCCGCTTCCAGCCACATCGCGCGCGCCAGATAATTGCTGGGGATGGTTTCAAAATAGACGGTGACGTCTTCGGTAGTGTAAGCATTCGAGACGCCGCCCATGGCCTCGATGATGCGCATGTGCTGCTCCGGCTCGACGTGCGCCGAACCCTTGAACATCAGGTGCTCGAACAGGTGCGCGAAACCTGTGCGCCCCGGCCGCTCGTCCTTCGATCCCACGTGGTACCACAACTGCAAACTGATGATCGGCGTCCGGTGGTCTTCGACCATCTCCAGCCGCAGCCCGTTCGGCAGCTCGCGGCTCACCACGTTCACTTGTGCCGGCCGCACCGCCGCCGGAGCCGCAGCCGCCGACTGCGCCGCCCCGCTCTGCGGCCACACAGCCCACAGGCTCGCAACGCACACGAAAAGAACTACACGCTTGCTGCATCTCACCGTGGATTTCATCGGGGCCACTCCCGCGGCCGGATCCGACATGTCCGTCCGCAATTCCGGCGGGTTCGCCAAATCCCCGTCCCTTAGCCGCTACAGTCTATCTCAAGTGCTTGCCCGGCACATAGCCCGACACATAGGAAGATGCGTGGAAAGCGCAATGCGTTGCGGCAATCCGCCCGCCCCGAGTCTATCCGTGGAATTTGACGCCAGGCGGCCCGGCAGGCCCAGCTCTCCGAGCGGTTCTGAGAAATTTCGATTTGCCAGGAACCAAAGCGTTATACTGTGCCCACATCGGGCCCTGTAGCACAGCCACTCTTGCTCGCCCTGAGTCCGCCGCGGCGGACCGAAGGAGCCGTACAGGGGACGTGATGCTCAATTCCGGCAGCAAAATCGGGTCGTACGAAGTCGTCGCGCTAATCGGTGCCGGTGGCATGGGGGAGGTGTACCGCGCCCGCGACACGCGTCTGAGCCGCGATGTGGCGCTGAAGGTCCTGCCGGCTATTTTCGCCACCCATCCCGAGCGTATGGCGCGCTTCGAGCGCGAAGCCAAGATGCTGGCGTCGCTCAATCACCCCAACATCGCCGCGATCTACGGTCTCGAAGAATCCGGCCCGATTCGCGCGCTGGTGATGGAGTTGGTCGAAGGGCCGACGCTGGCTGAGCGCATCCGCAGCGGGCCAGTCCCCGTTGACGAAACTCTGACCATCGCCAAACAAGTGGCCGATGCCGTGGAATACGCGCACGACCACAATGTGATTCACCGCGATCTGAAGCCCGCGAATGTCAAGGTTACTGCCGAGGGCGTGGTCAAGGTGCTGGACTTCGGCCTGGCCAAGGCGCTGCTGGATGAGCCATCGGCGGCCGACTTCGCGAACGCGCCGACGCTGAGCGTGGCACCGACGGAGCCGGGCGTGATCCTGGGCACGGCGGCGTACATGTCCCCCGAGCAGGCGCGGGGCAAGACCGTGGACAAACGCACGGACATCTGGGCCTTCGGCGCCGTGTTGTACGAACTGCTCACAGGCCGCCCGGCCTTTCGCGGCGAAACGTTCAGCGACACGATAGCCGCCGTCCTGGAACGCGAGCCCGACTGGACGGCGTTACCACAGAAGACGCCGCCGTTAATCGAGCGATTGCTGCGTCGCTGCCTCGAGAAGGACATTAAGCGCCGCCTGCACGCTGCCGCCGACGTCCGCATCGAGGTCGAGGACGCGCTGCATCCCGCCTCACCGGCGGCTCCCGTCGCGCCCATCCCGTTTGCACTCAACCGCCGCGCAGCGATGGTCTTCGCCTCCGTGGCGCTCGTGGCGATTGCGCTCGCTGCAGTCGCGATCACGATGTACGTCCGCCGCGCGCCGGAGAGCGCGCCGGCGACACGGTTGTCGCTCTCTTCGCCGGGGCAGGTCCAGCCGCAGATCGCCCCCGCCGTCTCGCCCGATGGCCGTCGTGTGGCCTTTGTTTCCACTGACGCGTCGGGACGGTGGATGCTCTGGATTCGTGAACTGGATTCGCAGGAGCCGCGGCCCCTGGCCGGCACGGAGGACGCACGACACCCGTTCTGGTCGCCCGACGGCCGTTCCCTTGGCTTCTGGGCGCGCGGCGGGCTCAAGAGAGTGGACGCCACCGGCGGCGCCGTCCTCACCCTGACTGAGACCGCCACCACCTGGGGCGCCACTTGGAGTCGCAATGGAGTGATTCTCTTCCAGCCACGGCTCGGTGAACTCGCAGCCGTGCCGGCCGCTGGTGGGTCGGTCACGCCAGTGATCGAAGGCAACATTCCTCGCTGGCCTCAGTTTCTGCCCGATGGCCAGCACTTCCTGTTCCTCGACACCGATAACCAAGGATCCCCCGGCCTGTATGTCGGATCGCTGGAGTCGAAACAAACCACGCGGCTGATGGCCGCGACTCTGGCAGGCGCCTACGCTCCGCCAGGCTGGCTCCTGTTCGTGCGCGACGACAACCTGATGGCCCAGCCCTTCGACGCCGAGCGACTCGAACTCACCGGCGAACCGGCCCTGGTTGCCGAAGGCCTCTGGTGGGTTGCGTCCGGCAACCACGCAAGTTTCTCGGCCAGTGAGACGGGAGTCCTCGCTTACGTCAACGCAGCGCTCTTGGACACCCAGCTTGTCTGGTTTGATCGGGGAGGCCGTCCACTCGGTGCAATTGGACCACCCGCCCGGATTTCCGGAGAGCTCCCACAGCTTTCGCCCGATGGAAAGCGTGTGGCTATCGCGCGCGGACCGTTCGGAGCCGATGAGGATATCTGGACCTACGAACTGCCGGCCGGAAGCAGCTCCCGGCTGACGTTCAATCCCGGCTCGGACCGCTTGCCGGTGTGGTCAGCGGACGGACGGCGGATTATTTTTCAGTCCGGCACGCGGCCTACAAGATTGATGTTCAAAGACCTAGATCCCATAGGGCCCGAACGAACGTCGGCCGACCTGGCACCAGTGGCGGTGCTCGCAGACTGGTCACCCGACGGCCAGCACGTAATTTACTCGGTCCCCGGACCGCGCGGCTTCGCCCACTTGTGGGTCTTGCCGCTGAGTGGCGATCGCAAACCGTGGCCGCTGGTCCAGGCCGACTCGAACATCGTCCAGGCCCAGTTTTCCCCCAATGGACGATGGGTTGCCTACACCTCCTCTGAGTCCGGAAAAGATGAAGTCTATGTCGTCAGCTTTCCGGCGCCCAGCGTCAAGCGTCAGCTTTCGAGTGACGGTGGCGTTGAGCCGCGCTGGCGGCGTGACGGCTCGGAGCTTTTCTACGTGTCGAGCGACCGGAACATGACGGCGGTACCCATCCTCAGTCAGACCACGCTCCAGACCGGCCCGCCAAAGACATTGTTCCGGGTGCGAATCGTCGCTCACGGCAGCCAAGGGACCGGGCTCTACACACTCTATGATGTGGCCCCCGACGGCCAGCGCTTTCTGATGAATGTGCCTCCTGACGATCCGGGACCGCCCTTCACAGTCGTCCTCAACTGGCCCGCGGGTTTGAAGAAATGATCTTCGCGCCTCGCGCAGCCGGATTCCACGAATAATTTGCAGGATCAGGTCTTGGAAGCGGGGAGCAACTGCAGGCCCTGGTCGGCCTGCTGCGCCGCCTGAGTGTCGAGAAATTCAGTTTTGACTTGGTTGTACAGCTTGGCGGCTTCTTGCGGATTCGTCTTGCTGTGGTGGTCGGCCATTTTCAGCAGCACCATGGCCCGAGGCACAAATACCGCCGGGTTGTCAGCCAACTGTTGATAGAGCTGCAAGGCCTGCTCGGCGCGGCTGGTTTTTTCGTAGAGCTGCGCCAATTGGAATCGGGCCAGCGGCGCCAGGGTTTCATCGCCGGAAGATTCCAGCGCCTTCAACTCCCGCTCGGCGTCCTCATTGCGCTCGATCTGCACCAAGCTGAGCGCGGCATAGTAGCGCGCCACTCGTCCGGGCTGAGTACGCGAATAACGGCCGGCGACGTCGCTGAATTGCTTGGCGGCGTCAACGTACTTATTCTTCTCGTCCACGTAAGTGATTTCATCGGGACCGGCGGGCTCATTGGGCGTGCGAATGCGCGCGTTGTAAACTTTCATGGCCGCAGACATCTCGGCAGTGGCGGCGGCGGTCTGGCGCTGGGTGTAGAAGCGCCATCCGAAAACGGCCAGCAGCACAACCAGCGCGGCGCCGCCGATGATCCAGGTCAGCCGCTGGTGAGCCGCCACGGCGGCCGCGCCGTGGGTGAGTGTCTCGCGGAACTCATTCGTCTTCAGCTCTTTACGCGAGATATGTCGCGCCATCAAAATGCTCCCGCAAAAAATGCATCGCCGATTATGCTATCACAACCGTTCTCAGCGGGCTGCAAGTGCAGCCCGCACCCGTACCGCGCAGCACCTAAAAATGCTGAGGGCCCTGTCCGGGTTACGAACAGAGCCCCGTAGCTTTTCTCTCAGATGAACTACACGGACGGTCAGGCGGCGGTGACGTTTTCGGCCTGAAAGCCCTTGGGGCCTTGCTTGACCTCAAACTCCACCGTCTGCCCTTCCGTCAGCGACTTGTAGCCATCCATCTGAATCGCGGAGAAATGGACAAAAACGTCCTCTCCCGACTGGCGTTGAATGAACCCATAACCTTTTGCTGCGTTGAACCACTTGACCACACCTTGTTCTCTGCTCAACTTCTTCACTCCTCGTTCGGAACGTTCGCCATTTGCCGGGTGTAACGCCAGTCGGTGGCGCAGGGTAACCTCAACTGAAGAAGGCCTTCCGCACCACTACGGGATTACGCCTCCCACAAATGCGGCGCCATGCTGGCACAAACCATAGCCGGATGTCCAGAGGGTTTCGCGGCGCGCCGCCAGGGCCGGTGGCGTCCCCCCGATCACCCCCATGGCCGGAACGGCCGCCCACTGGCGATCAGCGGGGCGGCTGCTCGTTGCCGCACTGCGGCAGGCGCTTGGTCATAACCAACTCGGCGCCGCCGGCGCTGGAACGGAGGACGTCGAACTCGTCCATGAAGGCGCGCATGAGGAAGATGCCGCGGCCGGAGGTCTTCAAAAGATTTTCCTGGGCCAGCGGGTCGGGAACGTCTTCCAGTCTGAAACCGCATCCCTGGTCGAGAATCCGAACGACGAACCGGTCGGTGTCCACTTCAAAAATGAGGCGGATGAGTTTTTCGGGCCGCTCCTGGTTGCCGTAGTAAACGGCGTTGGCCACGCCTTCGCGGACGGCCAGGGCGATCTTGTCGCAGTCATCTTCGCCGAAGCTCAGCGAAGCCGCCACGCAGCGGCTGATCTCCTCCGCCAGGTGGACGCTTTCGAGCAGCGTCTGCAAGGTGACCTCGACGCGTCGGCTTTCTAGAGGCACAGTCCCTCGAATCGGGCAACAGCGCCCGTATCAGGTAGCATAGCGCATCTCGGCAAGTCAATGATGGATTGCCTGCAGCCGGCCCGCGAATTTTCTAGTGTGATTGTCATCAGGCTGCCCAATAGGTGCGATCCAGGGTGCGGTACTGAATGGCCTCGCTGAGGTGGCGGGATTCGACGGCTTCCGAGGCATCCAGATCGGCAATGGTGCGCGCCACTTTCAGGATGCGGTCGTGGGCGCGCGCCGAAAGTCCCAGGCGGGTCACGGCCGTCTCCAGAAGTTTCTCGCCGTCGGCGGAAATGGCGCAATGCTTGCGAATCAGCTTCGGCGGCATCTGCGCGTTGGAGTAAACGCGCTTTTCATGGGCGAAGCGCTGGGCCTGGCGCTGCCGGGCCAGCACCACGCGCTGGCGGACAGCGGCGGAATCTTCGGCGGAGGATTCGCCGCGCAACTCTTTGTACTTCACCGCGGGCACTTCGATGTGTATGTCCATGCGGTCGAGCAAGGGGCCTGAGATTTTGGAGACGTAGCGCTGGATCTGCGGCGGGGTGCAGTGGCACTCGCGCGTGGGATCGCCGAAAAATCCGCAGGGGCAGGGATTCATGGCCGCGGCCAGCATGAAGCGCGCGGGAAAAGTGACCGAGAGGGCGGCGCGGGCGATGGTGACGCTGCCCTCTTCGAGCGGCTGGCGCATCACCTCGAGGACGTTGCGCTGAAATTCGGGCAGCTCGTCCAGGAACAGCACGCCGTTGTGTCCCAGAGAGACTTCGCCGGGCCGCGGGATGGCGCCGCCGCCAATCAGTCCGGCGTCGCTGATGGTGTGGTGAGGCGAACGGAAGGGGCGCGTGCCCACAAGGCCTCGCGAGTCTTCGAGGATCCCGGCGACGCTGTGCACGCGCGTGGTCTCGATGGCCTCTTCGAGCGACATGGGCGGCAGGATGGTGGGAATGCGCTTGGCCAGCATGGTCTTCCCGGCGCCGGGCGGACCCAGGAAGATGATGTTGTGGCCGCCGGCGCAGGCCACTTCCAGGGCTCGCTTGGCTCCTTGCTGTCCGCGGACGTCGCGCAGGTCCACCGGGTATTGCGCCGCTTCGGCCAGCAAGGCCTGCCTGTCGATCCGCACCGGCTGAAACGATTCCGGTGCATTGATCATGTCCACCGCCTGCGGCAGCGATTTGACGGCGTACACTTCGACGCCCTCGACCACGGCGGCTTCGCGCGCGTTGGCCTCTGGCACGGCCAGTGCGCGCAGACCCTGCTCGCGCGCGCACAGCGCCGCCGAGAGCGCGCCGCGCACCGAGCGGACGCTGCCGTCGAGTGAGAGCTCGCCGAGGAAGAGGCGATCGGAAAGCGGCTTGCCGTAAAAAATTCCCTGGCAGCCCAGGATGCCCAGGGCCATGGGCAGATCGAAGGCCGAGCCTTCCTTGCGGATGTCGGCGGGCGCCAGGTTGACGGTGACGCTCTGGGGCGCGGGGAAGTCAAAGCCGCAATTCTTGATGGCGGACTTGACGCGCTCGCGGCTTTCTTTGACGGCGATATCGGGCAGGCCGACGACGTTGAAGTCGCCCATGCGGCCCGAGCCCACGTCCACCTCGACTTCGACCAGGTAGGCGTCAATCCCAAAGACGGCGGCGCTGAGCGCTTTGAAGAGCATCGGTGGGTCCGGGCGGAGATCCCGGCGGGGAAGCGTAAACCAACCCGGCGCGATACGCCAGAGATATAGGGAAACCAGAGACCCCACGCGCAAAGACGGCGCATGGGGCACCCGGTGCTGACGATGGAATGGGTTGTTGACGGGATTGGAGTTGGCGAGTTTGTAGTTGAAAGTTGATAGTCGAGAGGGGTGACACCCCCTAGGGTTTTGTAAGAATGTCAAAAGAAAGGAGCTACGGGAAAAGGGGTTTGTAAGAGTGTGAAAACAAAGGACCGACTGTGGCGCGTTCAGCGGGAACAAGGCGCAACGGTTCGAGCGGTTGATGAGCGCGCAGAGAGGAGGCGCGGACGAGGCACGCACAGCGCCAAAGAATGCGGGAGGAAGTGCGAGGGTCACGGTGCATGTTAACATGAAAGGTAGCGCATGTCAATTGTATTTACTGTATAGGTATTCGAAACGTGGTGTTCGAAATGAAGTGGGGCGTGGAGGATAAGGCGGGGGCCCGCGTTTCGAACAGAAGCAACGATCCCGCCTTTTGGTGCGCCCTTCGACAGGCTCGGGACGAGCAAGAAATGAGGCACCCGGTTAGCTAAGCCTTGTGCTTTCAACGAAAGGGGGCGACAAGGCGCAGAGACCAGAGAGCCGGAGCGGGAGTATGTTTCAGCAGGTGCTTGGCAGTATAATCGCACCCAAATCATGACCCTAACGACTGGGACGCGGCTGGGCACTTACGAGGTCGTCGCGCTGATTGGCGCGGGCGGGATGGGCGAGGTGTATCGGGCGCACGACACGCGGCTGGGGCGGGACGTGGCGCTGAAGGTGCTGCCCGAGGCGTTTGCGCGCGATGGGCAGCGGATGGCGCGGTTCGAGCGCGAAGCGAAGCTGCTGGCGTCGTTGAATCACCCCAACATCGCTGCAATCTATGGCTTGGAGGAATCCGGGCCGATCCGCGCGCTGGTGATGGAGTTGGTCGAAGGGCCCACGCTGGCAGAGCGCGTCGCGGGCGGGGCAGTTCCTGTAGAGGAGGCGCTGCCGATTGCCAGGCAAGTGGCCGATGCGGTGGAATACGCGCACGACAATAACGTGATTCACCGCGACTTGAAGCCCGCCAACATCAAGGTGAAAGCCGACGGCATGGTGAAGGTGCTGGACTTTGGCTTGGCGAAAGCGATGTCGGAAGAGCCCTCCGCAGCCGACATAAACAATTCGCCCACACTTTCGATGGCGGCGACTAGGCAGGGCGTGATTCTGGGCACGGCGGCGTACATGTCGCCGGAGCAGGCCAAGGGCAAGACGGCGGACCGCCGCGCAGATGTGTGGGCGTTTGGAGTGGTGCTGTTCGAGCTTCTCACGGGAAGGCAAGCATTCCAGGGCGACGACGTAACCGAGATTCTGGCTGCGGTAGTGATGAAAGAGCCGGCGCTGGACGCGCTGCCCGCGAAGACCCCGCCGGCGATCCGGAATCTGGTACGCCGCTGCCTGGAAAAGAATTTGCGTCGGCGGCTCCCGCACATCGGCGAAGCCCGCATGACCATCGAGGACGTTCTTTCGGGCGCCACGCCTGCCGAGCCCGTCCCCGCTGCGCCGCGCAAGAGTCGGGAGCGGCTCCTGGTGGTGGTAGCGGCAGCCCTGTTCGTGGCGCTGGTCGCGGCGCTGACTCTCGGTGCGCTGGCGTATTTCCGGCGCGCGCCTGCGCAAGCGCTGACCATGCGCTTTTTCGTCTCCCTGCCGGACTCATGGATCTTACCTGCAGCGGGCCTCACGACCACGGCGCCCCTGGCAGTTTCGCCTGACGGACAGCGAGTGGCCTTCCTTGCCAGGAGCAAGGACGGCAGATCTCTTCTCTGGGTCCGCGCGCTGAACACGCTCGCGGCTCAGTCGTTGGCGGGGACCGAAAATGCCTTGCGCCCGTTCTGGTCGCCCGATAGCCGATTCCTCGGATTCTTTGCCGGGGGGAAGCTCAAGAAGATTGACATCTCGGGCGGCCCTCCCATTACGCTGTGCGACGTGCCGGACGGTTTTGGCGGAGCGTGGAGTCGAGACGGGGTGATCGTCTTTGTCCCAACAGTTGCTTCGCCGGTGCAAAAGGTGTCCGCGTCGGGCGGCGTGCCCACCGCGGCCACCACGCTCGGTGAAGGTGAGAGCGGCCACCGGATGCCCTTTTTCCTGCCCGATGGCCGGCACTTCCTCTACCGCGCGGTTACAGCGACCGGAGGCTCTGGAGGGCCGATATACGTTGCGTCGCTGGATTTGGCCCAACGGAAGATGTTGCTAAACGCCGATTCATCGAATGTCCTTTACACTCAGGGTCATCTGATCTTCCTGCGCGAGACGACCCTCATGGCGCAGCCGTTTGACGCGGAGCGCCTCGAACTGACCGGTGAGGTGTTTCCGATTGCCGAGCAGATTCAGACCCAAGGCAATCCGCTGGCCGGGGTCTTTTCCGCCTCGGAGAATGGGGTCTTGGCATATCAAACAGGAGCGGCGGGGGCCGGCTCACAACTCGGGTGGTTTGACCGTACCGGCAAACCGATGGGCGTGCTGGGAGGTACGGCCCTATACAGCGACCTGGATCTTTCTCCAGACGGAAAACGCGCTTCCGTCAATATCCAGGAGAGCGGCAACCGGGACATCTGGATTCACGACGTGGCGCGCGGCCTGCGGACTCGTTTTACCTTTGACCCCGCAGAAGAATTGATGTCGCTCTGGTCACCCGACGGCAGCCGGGTGGTTTTCAACTCGCGCCGGAAAGGGCATCTGGACCTTTATCAGAAGCCCTCTAGCGGGGCGGGGCCGGAGGAATTGCTGCTGGAAGACAATCGGGACAAGTACCCCGTGAGCTGGTCGTCGGACGGCCAGTTTATTCTCTATGGCAGCACCGGAGGTCCAACCAGCAGCGATTTGTTCGCCCTGCCGCTTTCCGGAGACCGAAAGCCGTCTCCGTTTCTCCAAACGCAGTTCAACGAGGGCGCCGGGCAATTCTCTCCCGACGGCCGGTGGGTCGCTTACTCCTCGAACGCATCTGGTAGAATGGAAATTTATGTGGCTCCCTTTCCTGGGCCGGGCGGGAAGTGGCAGATCTCGACGGCCGGCGGACTCTATCCCCGATGGCGCCAGGACGGCACTGAGCTCTTCTATCTCGCGCTTGACAACAAGCTGATGGCGGCGGCCGTGAACGGTAAAGGCCCGAGCTTCGAGATCGGAGCCGTGAAGCCGCTGTTTGAGACCCGCACAGCCGGGATCCGTTACCCGTACGACGTGTCCGCCGATGGCCAGCGCTTCCTGATCAACACAGCCCCGGAGCAAGCGGTGTCAGCGCCGTTCACCGTCGTTCTGAACTGGACCGCGGGACTCAAGCGATGAACGACGGCAACTTGTTCAATTGTGTGGTGTACTCTGCAGCTCCTCGGGGCTTGCAGGCGCCAGACAGAGGGCCAGGGCTTCGCGCAGGTCACGCAGCTTGGGCGGCTTGCTGAGCACGCGATCTACGTGCGGCGGAATGTCGCCTTCGGCCGCGAGCCGCTGTCCCCAGCCGGTCAGGAGAATGACCGGGGTGGAGGGGGAAGCGGCCTTTACGGCGCCGGCAACCTTGCGGCCGTCCACGTAGGGCATGCCCAAATCAGTAATCACGACGGCGAAAGGCTCGCCGCGCTTGGCCGCCGCGTGGAATGAATCTATACCCAGTTGGCCGCCGCCCGCAGCCGTCACCAGGTGACCGTCGGCTTCGAGGGCATCGCGAAGCGACTTGATGAGGATCGGGTCATCGTCCACGACCAGGATGCGCAGTCTGGATGGAATTGCTGCGAGGACGCCGGACTGGGCAGGCCCGGTGAGGATGCCGGCGGGCGCGGAAAACGTCACGCGCACCGTGGTGCCCTGGCCGGGTTCGCTCTCGATTTCGATATCCGCGCTGTGACGCCGCACCATGCCGTACACCATGGCCAGACCGAGGCCGGTGCCGCGCTCGCCTTTGGTGGTGAAAAACGGCTCGGCGCAACGCTTTCGCGTCTCTTCGTCCATTCCGCCCCCGGTATCGGCCACCTCCACATGGACGGTCTGTAAGCGAGTGGCTCCGGCAGCAAGCGGCGCGTGTTCGGTGACTCGGGTGCGCAGGGTCACCGTCCCGCCGCCGGGCAGGGCGTCCACGGCGTTGAAGACCAGGTTGGTGAGGGCCTCGCGGATTTCACTTTCGACTCCCATGACCACGGGGAGTTCATGGGCCAGCTCGGTGCGCATCTCAATCACTACGCCGCGCTGCTGTGGCATGTCATGCCAGCGGGCGCGGGTCAGGTCCACCACCTGTGGTACGAGCCCGTTCAGGTGCACCGGGGCCAGGGCCATCTGGGGCCCGCGCTGGCGGTAAAACTCTCTCATACGCGCGACCGTCTGGGCTACGTCGTCCACGGCGCGCTGAATCGTTGTGAGTTGGTCGCGCCCGCGAGGGCTGAGCGAGGGCTCGGTCTCGAGCAGCGATTCGGTATAGAGCGCGACGGGCGAGAGGGCATTGTTGATGTCGTGGGCAATGCCGCTGGCCATCTGCCCGAGCGCGCGCAAACGCTCCTGCTGCATCACGGCTTCCTGCGTGGCCCGCAGATCGTCGTAGGCTTGCTGCAACGCGGTGTGGAGCTGCGCCTGGTGCGCGGCCAGGGCCACGTGTTCGCTCAATTGCCGCAAGAACTCGCATTCGCCGCTGCTGAAGCTATGAGCGCCGCGCCGCGCGGCAGCCAGAATGCCGAACACATGGCTCTCGACGAGCAGCGGGGCGAAGACCAACGCACGCAGCCCGCCGCGCGCCAAGCGCTGCGGGAAGGGGAACGGCACCTGGCTGATATCGGGATCGTAAACCAACTGGCCCTGCACGCAGCGGGACAGGCCATTCTGGTCAATGCCAATGCGAGCTTGCTCCGTGAGGGCCAGCTCCATGGCCAGCGGCTGGCTGTGGACGCCGACAGTGTTGACGGTGAGAGCCTGATCCACCCGGTCGTAGAGGCAGACGCAACCAAAATCAATCGGCAGACTGTCTTCCAGGCTGCGGATCACCACTTGGAAAATGCTCTGCAGGTCCTGGCGCTCGCCGATGGCGTGAGTGATCTGCTGGAGCAGGTCGAGCCGGCCCAGTTGGGCGCGGAGTTTGAGGTCCGCGGCCTTGCGTTCCGAGTCGCTGCGGTGGAGCAGAAGCGCGTTGGACCAGATGAGCGCGGTGAAAATGATCACGTTGGAAAGGGCAAACAATGCCGTCCCGGCCTCCAGTCCAAACCACCCGGCTTGCTGTCCGCGCAGCCGCAGCCAGCCGAGTGCAGGCGGGACGAGCAAGGCCCAGGGCATCAGGCGCCGGGCCATCGCTCCGCCGGCACTGTCGCTGAGCAACAGGGCCATTAATCCGACGCCGGGGCACACAGTGAGAATGCCGACAGTGAGTAACAGCATCGCCAAGACTGTCGGAGCCGCGATGCGAGCATAGGCCGGTAGCGGCTGTCCGCCGAAGACAAAGTGGCTGAATTCCAGGCAGGCCAGCAGCCCTCCCAGGAGGGCGAGAGCCTGAAAGGCGCGCGCGAACCGGGCACTAGCGGCCAGAAACAGCGCACTTCCGAGCAGAAGGAAACCGAGCGCCGTGGCAGGCACCATGCGGATGGGAGTGTCGAACCAGAGCCGGTCCAAAGGAAGATCTCTGCCCATCCCGTATGCGGTCAGGCGAAGAATTCCGTAGAGCACTGCGATGGCCGCACCAGCGCGGGATACCCGACGAAGGACGGTTTGTCTGCTTGGATCCGGCGCATGGGATCGTGCCGCTTCCACACACCCGAGCGCGGCCCCGACCAAGACGAGCAGCAATGCCGTACTGGGCGCGATCTGCGGCAAGCCGGGCAAACCGGTTGTGAAATTGGCAATGTCCCATATCCAACCGAGCAGTCCCATAGTGCCGATGACAACAACGAGACCACTGGCTAGTTTGGCAATCGCCCCGGGCCACAGTGAGAGCGGTTTAGTGTTCATGCCTAACTCCCCGCTAGTCGGACCACGCCCGCTAAGCGCCGGCTGACGGCCGCCAGGCTTCGGTCCTGGGGGACATCGCACGCAAGCCTTCGTTTGCATGCTTTCACGGGAATCTCACTCGCGCCCAGGAAGGGAGGTGGCGCGGGTTCAGACTTCGAAGGGGTACTGCGGATGATAGCACCGGCGGCGCGAAGCGCAAGTTCGATCTCCGCCGGATTGCCATGGCTGCAAAGCAGCCACGGCGCTGTGCTCTGCTTCGGCTACTTCTGCTCGGCGGCGCGGACGGCGGACTCGGCGCCTTGAAAGCCGACGCGGCTGTGGGTGCCGTCGCAGAAGGGCTTGTTCACCGAACCGCCGCAGCGGCAGAGGGAAAACGCGGGCTTGCCGGTGAGGTCGTACTTGTTGCCGTCGGCATCTACCAGCTCGACGGAGCCTTCGGGCGCTTCGACGCGATAGGGTCCGTTCTTCCTGACGGTGATCCTTACCTGTGCCATGAATTTCTCCTCTTGAGGGCGCTTCCTACGTTGCTCAGTACATTGTTCAATACTTGGGCACGGAGGGATCCACTTCATCCGACCAGGCCAGGATGCCGCCCTTCAAATTCCAGATCTTGCGGAAGCCGGCCTGGAGCAGGAACTGCACGGCGTCGGCCGAACGCTTGCCGCTGCGGCAGTGGGCCACGATCTCGCGCGAGCTATCGAGCTCGTGCACGCGCCGGGTCAGCTCACCCAGGGGAATCAGGTGGCCGTTCAAGTTGCAGATCTGGTACTCGTGAGTCTCGCGCACGTCCAGAATGAAGAGGTCGTCGCCGCGGTCCAGGCGGGCCTTCAGCTCGCGCGAGGTGATTTCGGGAATGCCGGCGGCGTTCGCGGGCGTCTCCTCGCCGCGGATGCCGCAGAACTCCTCGTAGTCAATCAGCTCGCGGACCGTAGGGTTGAGGCCGCAAACCGGGCACGCGGGATTCTTGCGCAAACGCAACTCGCGGAAGTTCATGGCCAGGGCGTCAAACAGCAGCAGGCGTCCCGCCAGAGGCTGGCCGGTGCCCAGGATCAGTTTGATGGTCTCCATGGCTTGAATGGAGCCGACGATTCCCGGCAGCACGCCGAGCACGCCGCCTTCGGCGCAAGAGGGCACCAGGCCGGGCGGGGGCGGCTCGGGATAAAGGCAGCGGTAGCAGGGCCCGCCGGGATAATTGAAGATCGTGGCCTGGCCCTCGAAGCGGAAGATCGAGCCGTACACGTTGGGCTTGCCCAGGAGCACGCAGGCGTCGTTGACCAGGTAGCGCGTGGGGAAATTGTCGGTGCCGTCCACGATGATGTCGTAGTCGCGGAAGAGCTCGAGCGCATTCTGGCTGGTGAGGCGCGTGGTGTAGGTGTCAATCTGGATCTTGGGATTGAGGCCACTGAGGCGGTCCTTGGCGGCGTCGAGCTTGGGCCGTCCGACGTCGGAGGTGGAAAACGTCACCTGCCGCTGCAGGTTGGTGAAATCCACGACGTCAAAATCCACGATGCCCAGTCTACCCACACCCGCCGCGGCAAGGTACATGCCCAGCGGCGCGCCCAGTCCACCGGCGCCGATCATCAACACCTTGGCGCGGGCCAGCTTGAGCTGCCCCTCCATGCCCACCTCGGGCATGATCAGGTGGCGGCTGTAGCGCAGAATCTCTTCTTTGGAAAGCGTGCGCGCGGCTGCGGCGCCCGCGGGCGTTCGAGTTACGGTGGCCATGACTTTCTCCTTGCTTGGAGCGGGCTGCAAGTACAGCCCGCACCCGTCAGCGATAGCGCCCACCGGCGATAGAGGGGACGATGCTGATTGTGTCGCCGTCCTTGATAGGCGTGTTTTCCTTTTCCAGGTAACGAATGTCTTCGTCGTTGACGTAGATGTTCACGAAGCTGCGGATGCGCCCGTCGTCGGTGTACAGGTGCTTGCGCAAGTCGGCATAGGTCGTGGTCAGGCTGCGCAACGCTTCACCGACCGTGGAAGCGTTGAACTCGATGCTGGCCTGCTTGCCGGCGAATGGCCGCAGCGCCGTGGGGATTTCGAGCTTGATGGGCATGTCTGTCGACCTCCGAATCTGAATATCTGATGAACCGAAACTTTTCCCCGGCGCCGCCCAGGGCGCGCCGGACGACGCGCGGCGCTACTTCGTACCGGGAGCACCCACCCGCGTGGTTCGGTCCGCCGCCCTTCGACCCTGCTCAGGGTTGGCGGCTGACTCACCACGAGCCGCGATCTGTTCCGCCAAAAAGCGCGAGCGGTCGTCGGCCAATCGCCAGGAAGTGAGCTCGCGGGGCTGGCCCGCGGCCACGCTGACGATCACGTAGCTATACCATGGCCAGGCGTGCTCGCGGTCGTACTCGCTGGGCTGCGCCGGGTGATCGGGGTGCGAATGGTACCAGCCGATCAGTTCCAGTCCGCGTTCGGCGGCGGCGTGCTCGGCGGCGCGCACGTCGCCGGCGTTCACCGCGAAGCGATTGCGCGGGGAATCGTCGCGGCGGTTGACCAGCGGAAACAGCGCGCGCACTTCGCGTTCGGCGCCGGCATCCAGGCCCAGGATTGCGCCGCAGGCCTCGTGCGGATAGACTTTCGCGCCGTGTTCGCGGATTCCACTGGCCATCTCTTCGCCGAGCACCAGCATGTCCTCTCCCGTTTCCATCAAGTTTTTGGGCGGGCTGCAAGTACAGCCCGCACCCGTTTCTGGGCGGGCTGTCCGCCAAGACTGAGGGCGGACCCGCACCCGTTCAGTCCTCGTCCCAGAATCGCTCGCTCAAATACTTTTCCGCGGAATCGGCGAAGATGGTCACAATCACTGCTTCCTCGCCTGCCTCCAACGATGCGGCCACTTGCAAGCAGCCTGCCAGCGCCGCGGCAGAGCTGGGACTGACCAACATTCCCTCTTCCCGGGCCAGCCGCTTCACCAGGCGATAGGCATCTTCGGTGCGCACCGCGTGATCGGCGTCGGCCACTGTCGAATCGTAAATGTTGGGCACGATGGCCGAGGCCATGTGCTTCCAGCCCTCAAGCCCGTGGAAGGCCGAATCCGGTTGCAGGCTGATGCAGCGGATCGCGGGATTGAGTTCCTTGAGGCGCCGCGCCGTGCCCACAAACGTGCCGCTGGTGCCCAGCCCGGCCACAAAATGCGTGACGCGCCCGCTGGTTTGCTCCCAAATTTCCGGAGCGGTGGTCCGGTAATGCGCCTGCCAATTGGCCGGGTTGCTGTACTGATCGGGATAAAAATATTGGCCGGGCGCCGACGCGTAGATTTCCCGCGCCCGGCGGATGGCTCCGTCAGAACCGTCGTCGGCCGGGGTCAACACGACTTGCGCGCCGTACGCGGAAAGAATCCGCTTTCGCTCGGCACTGGCATTCGAGGGCAGGCACAGCTTCACGGGATATCCCAGAGCGGCGCCGATCATGGCATAGGCGATCCCGGTATTTCCGCTGGTGGCGTCGAGGATGGTCTTGCCGGGCCGCAAGGCCCCACTGCGCTCGCCGTCGCGGATCATGCCCAATGCCGGCCGGTCCTTCACCGAGCCGCCGGGGTTGAGCCACTCCGCCTTGGCGTAGAAACCCACGCCGGGGAACTCCCGGCCGACCCGTTCCAGTCGCAGCAAGGGCGTCTTGCCGATGCGCTCGAGCACACCGGCTCCAATCGCAGCCTTTTCAGGCATCCGTTTCAAGACTGTGCCCTTGGGAGACCCCATGGTTCGCCCATTCACCTGAACGACAGACATCTCCGCCCGTTCTGCCTCCCTGACTGAATACAGATGCGGGAGCGCCCCCAATGTATTCATTGTTTGCAGCGGGCTGCAAGTACAGCCCGCACCCGTTGGGAGAGCCATAGCTTAACGGAAACGGAGGCAAAAAGGTAGGGGGGTAGTCGGCAAACCCCACTGAGTGGGAGGTTTAGGGCGTGTGAGCTAGAAATCGGACCGTTTCGGTCGCATAGCCACAGGCCTGACTGCGTTGTATGCGGCTGGTTGACAACCTTGGCCGCGCCATCCATGCTTAGCATCGCCATGTGGAACGTGACCGTGCGGTTTCAGCCTGCGCTGCTGGAGGGCTTGCCCGCCAAGGGCTTTGAAGTGAGCAGCACCCGCGGCGTGATGCGCGTGGAAAAGTACGACTGCGGGGCCGAGTTCCGCCGCATGCCCGATGGCAGATACCAAATGACCATTTTGCCCACGCTGATGCTGCAGGGCCAATTCGCCAGCCTGTGGGATGCCGGCTACCAGAAGTTTTTCATTACCGACGACCGGCGCAAGGTGCCCGCCCTGGCAAAACAGCTCCAGCAGATGCGGCAGTTCAACGAGGAACTGCGGTCGGCGCTGGGCGTGCCCACCTACTACAACGAGGCGCTGGGCTCGACCTGTCAGATTACGACCTACGACCGCGTAGCCGGACGCCCCGGCGATGTTCCCGATAAGAGCGTGGGGGTGAAGACCGGCAGCGAGCACTAGCCGCGCGCCGGTTCATCCGTTGAGCGAGGCAAGCCGCTCCTGCGAGCTTCGTCGAGCTGCCGACGGAATTGCTCCAGGTCTACGTGATGCTTGGCCACTTTGCAAGCGCCCAGGAAAATGACGGGCACATCGAGGTCGTATCGGGCGCGCAGGACGGGGTCGGCGTCAATGTTGACTTCTCGCAGGCGGGCGCCCGCGTTACGAAGCAGCGGAGTGATCTGTGCCTTGGCTTCGTCGCACAGATGGCAGCCCGACCGCGTGTACAGCGTCACGTCCAGCGGCCCGGCTAGAGCCAGGCGGCCATCTTCGGTGCGTGCGTAGGTGTCGGGCTCGGTGCAGCGCTCGAGCCACCCGCGCGCGAAAAGTTGTTCGGCGACGGGCCGCCAATCCGCTGGCTCGCCCAGGACGCTGAGCGCCAGCGCGCCGCTGTGTTCAGGCGCGTCGAACGCTTCCAGTAATCTGCGGCTGCGCAGATCCATGTGGACAATCGTTGCCATACGACCCTTATACCCCAGCCCGGCCACGAGCAGGCAGTCAGAGCCACGGCTGGCTTGTCACGGATTAACGTGCGTGGTACACCGGAACACAGGAGGAATGGCTGTGGCCGACGTGTTGGCGCTGGTGGATGACATGTTCTTTCAGGCCAAGATGACGGAGACCGCGCGACGCGTGGGCGTGGCGCTGCAAACCGTCGCCAATGGCGACGCGCTGGTGGCCGCGGCAGCAGGGCAAGAGCACCGGCTGGTGTTGGTGGACCTGAATGCGCGGCAAGGGGCGCTCGAAGCCGTCGCGCAGTTGCGAGCCTCAGGCAACGCCCAACCGATTGTGGGCTTCCTTTCTCATGTGCAAACCGAACTGGCCGAAAAGGCGCGCGCCGCCGGATGCCAGGAAGTGCTTCCGCGGTCGAAATTCACCGCGGATTTGGCCGAAATTCTCGGCCGGGCAAAATCGTGAGGCCGTTTGCGCATATAGCGGTGTGCCGCCGGTCGCATTCGGAGCGATGGGCCGTCCTGACCATTCTTACGGTCCTGACATTGCTGGCGCTGATGCCGCCGGTAGGTCACGCGCAGGCCCGCACCGCGGCTCCGGCAAAGCCTGACCCTGCCGCGGCCTTGGCGGCAACTCTCACTGCGGCCTGCCGTCAAGATCAAACGGCTTTCGCCGCTCACCTGACTGTCCAGACTGCCGGGGTCTTCCGTCAGCTTCCCGAGCCCCAGCGCGCAAAGTTGCTGGGGCGGCTGGTGCTGCTGGAAGCTCCGGGAAAGGCGCTGCTCTCCAGCAGTGGTGACGGGCGCACGGTGGTGCGCTGCGAGTCCGGTGGGATCGTCACCGAGATGCGTTTCGGCGCCGCCGAAATCCAGGAGAACCTCGCGTTCGTGGCGGTGGATGCGCCGCGCGCCGGCGAAGCAACCCGCTCCATCCGCTTCGGCCTGGTGTGGGAGGCCGGCGAATGGCGACTGCTCTCCGTGGGACTGCTGCTGCTGGACCTGCCGGTGATGGCGCAGGAATGGGTGGAGTCGGACTTGCGCGCCAGCGAGGTTGCGGCAGTCGCATCTATGCGCAAAATCGCCGATGCGCTCCGGATCTATCAGCGCGGCTTCGACAGGCTGCCGGAGGCGCTGGAGCAACTGGGTCCCGCCCCGAGAGGGGATATCTCTCCCGAACGGGCGGCGCTGCTGGACGAGTCCCTGGCCGCCGGCCAGAGCGGCTACTACCGCTTCCGCTACGTCATCGTGCCGGCCGCCGGCACGGCCGATGAATCCGAGCGCGATAAATCCGCCGGATTCGCATTAGCGGCCACGCCCGTGCAGTATGGCCAGGCCGGCCGGCGCTCCTTTTACCTGGACTCGAACGGAGTACTGCGCGGCGCCGATAAACACGGCGAGGTGGCGACATCAAGCGACCCGCGGATAGACGACCCGCGCCCCTGAAGTCTCTCCCGCGTCGCGGCCTTCAGACAGAACTCAGACAGAACCCTCATCGGAACCAGACATAGGCGCGTATAATTCATCCACCAAGGCGGGAAAGGCCAAACCCATGCGGCCAATGGAGTGGTTTCGGCGACCGCGTCAATTGCTATCGCTGTTCTTCGTTCTCACGCTGTTTTCGGCGGGCGCCCTGGGCTGGCTCGGCTGGCAACTGTTCCGCCAAGATCGCGCGCTCGAAAGCCAGCGCATTCAGGAACGGCTGGAGAACGCCGCCGATCTTGTAACCGCGGCGTTGCAGAAGAGTCTATCCGAGACTGAAGAGCAGTTGACGGATCTGGGCGCCCTGCCCGCCGCCGAGTTGCCAGGAAGAGCTTCCGATTACGCTCGACAATTTTCCGAGGATTCCGTACTCGCCGCTTTTCTACCCGGCGGAGTCGAGCCCTTCCCACGCAATCGTCTTCTTTATTATCCGTTGCAACCGGCCGAGAGGGAGCCGCCCGCCGCGCTGTTTGCGGCAGCCGAAGCCGCCGAATTTCAGCAGAGGGACTACCCTAAGGCGATTGCGACCCTTGAGGAACTGGCGCGCTCGGCGGACCCTTTGATCCGAGCCGGAGCTTTGGTGCGGCTGGGCCGGAATCTTCGCAAGCTCGGCCGCTGGACACAGGCGCTGGCTGTTTACGAGCAACTCGCCAAGCTGGGCGCCGTACCGGCGGGCGGATCGCCGGCTGAGTTAGTGGCCCAGCAGGCGCGCTGTACCGTACTCGAAGAACACAAGGACGCCCGGATGCGAGACGCAGCTCTGGCGTTATACGCCGGCCTGCAAGACGGCCGATGGCGGCTCGATCGCGCAACGTACAGCTTCTATGTCGAGGAAGCCACACGGTGGCTGGGTCCCTCCGCTTCGCCGCCTACTCCGAACGCGGCTTTAGCTCTGGCCGCGGCGGTGGAATCGCTGTGGAAAGAGCGGCAGCACGGCGAACGAAGCCCCAGAGGCCGCCGCGTCCTCTGGACCGGCGACCGCTCCATCTTGCTTCTTTGGCGAGGCTCGCAGGACCGCATCGTGGTGCTGGCCGCTGGACCTGACTCTATCGGATCGCGCTGGCTGGCCCGCCAGCATGAGGGCGGGCCGCCGCTTTTGAAGAATCAGGGCGTGCGGGTGGCACTAGAAGACATGGAGGGCCGGCCGGTGGTCGGCGAGCCGGAAGGCACGGGGAATCAGCACGCCCTGCGTTTGGCGTCCGCTACCGGCCTGCCCTGGACTCTCCGCGCCATCTCCGCCGGCGGCGATGTCGGCATCGCGGCGTTTGCAGGAAGGCGCCGGCTGCTGGTGGCGGGCTTGTCCATCGTGACCTTGCTGGTGCTGGGAGGCAGTTACCTGATCGGCCGCGCCGTGGCGCGGGAATTCGCGGTCGCCCGGCAACAGTCCGATTTCGTCTCGGCGGTGTCGCACGAGTTCCGCACGCCGCTGACGACACTGCGCCAGCTTTCCGAACTCCTGGCCAAGCGCCGCGTGGCCAGCGACGAAGACAAGCAGCAATACTATGATTTGCTGCTCAAGGATAGCGAGCGTCTGCACCGGCTGGTGGAAGGGCTGCTGGATTTCGGCCGCCTGGAGGCCGGGAAGATGCAATACCGATTCGAGCAGTTCGATGCGGGCGACTTGCTGCGCGAAGTCGTCGCCGACTTCCAGGGGGAGGCGGAGGCCCTCGGTTTCCGGGTAGAGCTGAGCGCCAACGGCGCTGCCCCGATACGAGCCGACCGCGAGGCGCTGCGCTGCGTGGTCTGGAACCTGCTCGATAACGCCGTGAAGTACTCGCCGGATTGCCGCACCATATGGGTCAACCTGGAGCGGCAAGCCGACAATCTGGTGATTGGCGTACGAGACCGCGGCGTGGGCGTCGCTCGCAGCGAACAGAAGGGTATCTTCGACAAATTTGTGCGTGGCGCATCGGCGAAAGCGGGGAGCATTCGCGGAGTTGGAATTGGTCTTGCCGTCGCGCGGCAGATTGTCATCGCGCACGGCGGGGAAATCACGCTGGAGAGCGAACCCGGCAGCGGAAGCACGTTTCGCGTCGTGCTGCCGGTAGTGGAGTCGTAGGGTGCAACGCATACTAGTGGTCGAAGACGAATCGGGCATCGCCCTGGGGCTGCGGAACGATCTGACTCTCGAGGGTTACTCCGTCGAGGTGGTCCGCGACGGCGAGACCGCCTGCCAGCGCGCCCGCGAAGAGCCTTTCGACCTGATCGTGCTGGACGTCATGCTGCCGCGCAAGGACGGCTTTGCCGTTTGCCGGGAGCTGCGCCGGGGAGGGCTGCGCACTCCCATCGTGCTGCTGACCGCCAAGACGCAGGAGGCGGAAAAGGTGCTGGGGCTGGAGCTGGGCGCCGACGATTACATTACCAAGCCCTTCAGCCCGCTGGAGCTGCGGGCGCGCATTAAGGCGGTGCTGCGCCGCGGGTCCGTCGAGGCGCCCGAGGTCTACCGGTTCGGCGACGTGGAAGTGGATTTCACGCGCGGCGAAGTGCGGCGCGCCGGCAAGCCCGTCGAGATGACGCCGATCGAGTTTCGGCTTTTGGCGGCGTGCATCCGCCTCCGCGGCCGCGTCCTGACCCGCGAGCAATTGCTGGACGAGGTTTGGGGGCGCGAAAGCTCCCCCACCGATCGGGTGGTGGACAATCACATCATGAACCTGCGCAGAAAAATCGAGCCCCAGCCCGACGAGCCGCGCTATCTGCTCAGCCTGCGCGGCATGGGTTATCGGTTTGATGGTTGAGCGAAAAATTTGACGGAAATCAGACCGTTTGCCGATTCCCGTCAGAAACGCAAAGCGTAGCCTCATCGTGCGGGTCCGCCCTCAGTCTTGGCGGACAGCCCGCGTCAAAAAATGGAGGGCACCATGAAAAAGATTAACGCAGTAGTTTTCCTGGCGATGATGGCGGTTTTGGCGGCTCTGCCGCTCACGTTCCTCGCGCAAGCCCAAAACAACAACCGGGCCGAGGTGCAATTTCAAGCGGCCCAGCACAAGGCATTCGTGGATGGCGATCTAAAAGGGGCCATCGAGCAGTACAAGCAGATCGCCAGCGGCAGGGATCGGGCGATGGCTGCGAAGGCGCTGGTCGCCATGGCCGAGTGCTATGAGAAGCTCGGCGACGGCGAGTCGCGCACGATTTACGAGCGGGTGCTGCGAGAGTATGGGGAACAGAAGGAAGCGGTCACGCTGGCGCGGGCGAAATTGGGAGGAGGTGCGCAGCCGCGACGCCAAACCAACACGTTGGTTTTGAGTGGTCCCAATGTGGACTCTGGAGGGAGGGTATCGCCAGATGGACGCTACCTGTCGTATACCGATTGGGACAGTGGAGATCTTGCCCTGCATGAGATTGCCACCGGTACCGACCGTCGCCTCACCGATACCGGGCAAAAAGGGACTGTCACGGTATACGCGGAGGGGTCCGCAATCTCCAGAGACGGCAAACAGGTCGCCTACAATTGGTACGACGAGAACACCAATAAGGCTGAACTGCGGCTCGCCAGCCTCTCCGGCGATCCGAACCCCCGCCGGTTGTACGACAATCCGGACATCGCCTGGTTCACACCGTATGACTGGTCGCCCGACGGCAAATGGGTCGCTGTCGATGTAACGCGAAAAGACCGGACCCGCCAAATCGGCCTGGTTTCGGTTCAAGACGGCTCGCTGCACGTGCTGAAATCTGTCGACTGGCGGGGCGCGGTCAGTGTGTTCTTCTCGCCCGATGGCAACTACCTGGGTTATGACCTGCCTGAGAGCGACACCAGCCAGGAGCGCGACGTGTTCGTCCTGGCCATTGACGGAACCCGCGAAACCCCCGCCATAGTACATCGTGGTCAGGACTTCATGATGGGCTGGTCGCCTGATGGGAAGCGACTCCTGTTCCGCAGCGATCGGACTGGCTCCATGGGTCTTTGGGGTCTCCCGTTCGCCGATGGAAAGCCCCAGGGAGTGCCCGAACTGATCAAAGCGGATATCGGACCGGCAGGGCCGCTGGGATTGACCAGTTCCGGCGCCTTGTACTACGCGATAACGACCGGCGACTTCCCCTCGAACATCCAGCTTGCATCAATCGATTTCGACGCCGGAAAGATCATTTCCTCCGCGACCGATGTGCTGCCACAGGAATATCTCAAGTTTAAAGTCCTGCCCTTATGGTCCCCGGATGGAAAGTACCTCGCCTATGCCTCAGGGCCGCTCGGTAGGAGGGGCCCGTGGAGCGCTATCTTCGTCATCCGCTCGGCTGAAACAGGTCAAGTGGTTCGAGAGTTGCAAGTAGGCCAGAAGCTGAGTTATTTCTCGACGATTGGGTTTAGCTGGGCTCCCGACAGTCGATCCTTTCTGACTCAGGGGATTGACTTCAAGGGCCGCTCGGGAGCTTTTGAGGTCGATGCACAAACCGGCGATGCGTCTCCGATCCGCCTCGATCAACCTGGAGAATCCAGCCTGTCGTATCCGACCTGGTCGCCAGATGGAAAGAGCCTTTACTTTCTCCGGGAGATCTCTCGCGGGAATGTATCTGCTCTCTTCCATCTGGATCTCGCCAGTGGCAAGGAAAGGGAAGTGTTTCGGCGGGCGTGGCTCAGCGGGCTGGATTTTTCGCCGGACGGCCAGTCTATCGTGACGCGCAGCGTCGATCGGTCTACCAACTCGAGAATCCTGCTGCTTATCCCGGTCGCCGGAGGAGAACCTCGGGAGTTGATGCGCGAGGCCTCGGAAGCGGCGCCTGGGGCACTTACAAATGGGAACAGGGGGCAATGGTTAGCCGTCGCGCACTGGGCTCCGGATAGCGGCTCGTTTCTCGCCTATAAGATTCGCCCGGCCGCTGACAGGCCAAATAGCGAAGTCTGGCGGATTCCGATCGGTGGAGACGAACCCCGGAAACTCGATGTGAAGCTGAATAGTTTCAATATTAATGATCGGCCTAGGGTGCATCCCGATGGGCGGCGAATTGCCTACACAGTCGCCGAAAGAGTGCCGCGAACGAATGAAGTCTGGGTGCTGGAGAACTTCCTGCCCGCGCTCAACGCGAAAAAGTGAAGGTGCTGTTGCTGCTCGTCAAACAGGTGTCCAGTGATTAGCGAAGGAGGATCCCACGTGAAAAATACTTACCAGGTTGCGATGGTGATGGTGACGGCTGCCCTGTGTGCCGCCCTGCTGCTGGCTCCGGCACCCGGCCTGGGCCAGACACCGGCCCCTGCCACAGCCCGCGACCAAGCCGTGAGGGCCCAACGGCTCGCCGAACAGTTGGAGAGAAACGCTCGAGTACTCACCGTGTTCGACCGCCAAGGGAAAGTGCTGAGCACGGTCGGGGAGCGTGCGATTTACCGGGACCCGGTCTTCTCGCCGGACCGGACACGGCTGGCTGTGGTCAAGCTCGATTTAGAGAGCGACACCGAGGACCTCTGGGTGCTGGACGTGGCCTCGGGGAAGAGCACACGGATCACCTCCAATCAAACGCGGGCGCGGAATCGGCATCCGGTCTGGTCTCCGGACGGCAGCCAGGTGGCCTATGTTACTTTTGGCAGCGGTTATTTCAGTCTGTACCGAAAAGCTTCGAACGGGGAGGGAACCGAGGAACTCCTGTACCAGAATCCCGCCGACGCGGGGGGGTGGAGCATCGGAGATTGGTCGATGGACGGACGTTTCCTGAGCTCCTCCACGGCGGACGGGACTGGGTATGCGCTGCCGCTCGCTGGCGATGGGGAGCGCAAGCCCATCGAGGTCTTTCGCAGTAAGCTTCGGGTGGGGGGATCGAGCTTTTCTCCCGACAGCCGCTTCCTGGCCTACAACGCGTCGAACCAGTCCGGACAAACTGAACTCTATGTCCGTCCGTTCGACCCATCGGCTGGCGCGGGAGCTACAGCGGCCGCGGGGCCATGGCAGGTGTCCAACCAAGGTGCCCAAGGCGCGGCTAATTGGCGGCGGGACGGCAAGGAAATCCACTATGTGGCTGCTGATGGAGGAGTGATGGTGGTGGAGGTCAGCACCGCTTCCACGTTCAAATTCGGAAAGCCGAAGTTGCTTTTCCGCCCGCCGCAGGAGGTCCCCGTAGCTTGGTTTCTGATCAATGTCAGCCGCGACGGGCAGCGAGTGGTGATCGCCGTGCCCCATGCGCCTACCCTTCATTAGGTCACTATGTTCGACCGCCAGGGGAAAGTTCTGAGCAAAATGTGCCGGTGAGTATCTCCGCGCGTTGAGCTCCACCGCCGATCCATGGAGTTGGTGTGTCCCCAAGCGGGCGCGTCCAATGTTTGTCGGGCGATTAGCGAGGGAGGATTCCAATGGTGCTGTTGCTGCTCCTTGCGGCGCTGGTGATTCCTCTGGGGCTGGACCTGTACATGCCAGTCCCGGAGGAGAACCCGCTCACCGTCGAGAAGATCGAATTGGGGCGGCGGTTGTTCAATGACCGCCGCCTCTCTCGTGACGGCTCGGTTGCCTGCGTCACTTGCCACGACCCGCAACGGGCCTTCGCCACGGCGCAACCCATCGCCATCGGCGTCTTTGGCCGCCAGGGCAGCCGCAACGCGCCCGCGCTGCTCAATCGCGGCTACGGGCGTTCCTTCTTTTGGGATGGCCGCGTTTCCACGCTCGAAGAGCAGGTGCTGCGGCCGATCCAAGACCCCAATGAGATGGATTTGACGCTGGCAGAAGCTGCCGCGCGCGTCGGCCTGGACACCACGACGATTTCTCATGCGCTTTCGAGTTACGTTCGCAGCATCCTTTCCGGCGATTCGCCTTACGACCGCTTCATCAACGGCGAGCGCACTGCGCTCTCCGCTGAAGAGCAGGCGGGGCTGCAAATCTTTCGCGGCAAAGGCAACTGCACCGCCTGCCACGTGGGACCGAATTTCACCGACGAGCGTCTGCACAACACGGGCTTGGCCTGGCGCGACGGCCAATGGCTCGATCCGGGCCGATTCGCCGTCACCGGGAAAGAGACCGACCGCGGCGCCTTCAAGACTCCCACGCTGCGCGAAATCGCCCGCACGGCGCCGTACATGCACGACGGCAGCCTGGCCACGCTCGAGGAAGTCATCGAATTCTACGACCGCGGCGGCAACGCCAATCCCTACCGCGACCCGGAGTTGCGCCCCTTGCACCTAAACGCGGAAGAGAAACAGGCCCTGGCCACTTTTCTCCGGGCGCTGAGTGGGACGGTCAGCGAAGGCAGATAAAGTCCGGCAAGACAACCGGCCTGCGAGCTGTCACGGTCGGCGGGGCTGCTGCTTTGTGGTGCGGGCGCAACTGTGATAATCTCTCCCCGGGATTGGTGGGGCACCCCGAGTTCTGACGAAAATCTGAGGAGTTCGTCCGGTCGTTCCTTCCTGTGTCGTGAACCTCCAGCGCTCCTCTCGGGGTTGAGCGGTTTCGGTTAGTGGGGGCGTGTCGCCGGGCGGGATCCCCGAGGGAAGGGCGTTCCCTCGGACCAGTGAAGGGAAACCGGCCAATGGATCATGTTGAGGCGACTGTGATGATGGCGCCCCCGAAAGCGAGCAGCAAGGTCATGGAGATCAAGCTGGCGCATTCGCCGGATTCCGACGACGCCTTCATGTTCTATGCGCTGGCCACCAACCGGGTGAAGGCGCCGGGGCTGAAGTTCACGCACGTGCTGGCGGACATCGAGACGCTCAACCAGGCCGCCGACCAGGAGACTTACGACGTCACCGCAATCAGCTTCGCGGCTTACCCGTACCTGCGCGAAAAATACGTGCTGCTCGATTCCGGGGCCAGCTTCGGCGAGGGCTACGGCCCCATGGTGGTGGCCGCAACGCCTATGAAGCGCAAGGACCTGGCGGGCAAACGCATCGCGGTGCCCGGACTGCGCACCTCCGCTTACCTGGCGCTGCGGCTGTGCGAGCCGCGCTTCGAGGCCGTGGTGACGCCGTTTGACAAGATACTCGACGCGGTGCTCGATGGATCGGTGCGCGCAGGCTTGATCATCCACGAGGGCCAGCTCCTGTATTCGCAATTGGGCCTGCATCGCATCGTGGATCTCGGCCGGTGGTGGAAGGAAACGACGGCGCTGCCTCTGCCGCTCGGCGGCAATGCCGTGCGCCGCGCCCTCGGTCCGGAGGTGGCCCAGCGCATCTCGCAGGCCATCCGCGAAAGCGTGGCCTACGCGCTCGAACACCGCGAAGAGGCGCTCAACTACGCCCTGCAATTCGCGCGCGACATGGACGCCGACTTGGCAGACAAGTTTGTAGGCATGTACGTCAACCGCTGGACGCTGGGCTACGGCGAGCTCGGGCGCGCCGCCGTCCAGGAATTGCTTGACCGCGGCGTCCAGGCCGGGCTGCTTCCCGGCCCCATCCAGGCGGAATTCGTGGGCTACCCGGTGGCCGAGGCCGAGCGCGCCGCGGGTTAGATATACAACGGAAGCATGAAAGGCTGACGCACTTCACTATCGCTCATTTTCACCTTCATTTGTTTGGCGCCTGCGCAACACGCGCGCGTTTCCACTCCCTCTGCCTCGCGGTAATTTGGTACAACGTCTTGTACAATCTTTGCTACAACCGGTGTCGGGTGCGGGCTGTACTTGCAGCCCGCTGGAAAAAACGGACGATCCGCACGACCGCCGCCGTTCGTTTTACCATGGAGCGATTCTGAATTGATGAGCCGGGGAGAACAAATTCGCGCAGAACTGGCCGAGCAGATGCACCAGCGCATTCTGCTGCTCGACGGCGCCATGGGCACCATGATTCAGGCTCGCCGCCTGACCGAGGCCGACTATCGAGGCCGGGAGTTTGCCCGGCACGCCAAGGATCTGCGCCTGAACAACGAGGTCCTGAATCTCTCGCAGCCCCACATCATCGAGGAGGTTCACCGCGAGTACCTGGCCGCCGGCGCCGACATCATCGAGACCAACACGTTCAACGGCAACGCCATTTCCATGGCCGAGTACGGCCTGGAGAACCGCGCGGCCGACTTGAGCCGCGCCGGCGCGCAAATCGCCCGCCGCGCTGTGGACCGCTACGCCGCGGAGACTGGACGGCGCTGCTACGTGGCGGGCTCGATGGGTCCCACGCCGCGCACCGCGTCGGTGTCGCAGGACGTCAGCAATCCCGCGGCGCGAGGGATCACCTTCGATCGCTTGCGCGAAGCCTACGCCGCGCAGGTCCAGGCCCTGGCCGAAGGCGGCGTGGACCTGCTGCTGGTCGAGACGGTATTCGACACGCTGAATGCCAAGGCCGCGCTCTTCGCCATCGAAGAGTACTTCGAGAAAAGCGCAGCCCGCATCCCGGTGGTGGTCTCGGTCACGATTGTGGACCGCAGCGGGCGCAACCTCTCAGGACAAACAGTGGAAGCGTTCTGGATTTCAGTCTCGCACATGCCGATGCTGAGTGTGGGCATGAACTGCGCGCTGGGCGCCAAGCAAATGCGGCCGTTCATCGAGGAGCTTTCGCGTCTGGCGCCGATTCCCATCATTTGCTACCCGAATGCCGGGCTGCCCAACGCCTTCGGCGGGTTCGATGAGACGCCGGAACGCATGGCCGCGGACTTGGGAGAGTTTGCGCGCAACGGCTGGCTGAACATTGCCGGAGGCTGCTGCGGCTCCACGCCGCAACACATCCGCGCCATTGGCGAGGCGCTGCGGGGCGTCGCGCCACGCGTGCCACCGAAGCCCGAGCCCTATTCGCGATTCAGCGGCCTCGAAGCGCTGGTCATCCGTCCGGACACCAACTTCGTCAACATCGGCGAGCGCACCAACGTCACCGGCTCGCCCCGCTTTGCCGAGCTGATCCGGCGCGGCGAATACGAGCCGGCGCTGGCCATTGCGCGGCAGCAGGTCGAAGGCGGCGCGCAAATGCTGGACGTCAACATGGACGAGGCCATGCTCGATTCCGAGAAGGCCATGACCACGTTTCTGAATGCCCTGGCCTCGGAGCCGGACATCGCCCGCGTGCCCATCGTAGTGGATAGCTCCCGATGGGCCGTGATTGAAGCCGGCCTGAAGTGCTTGCAAGGCAAGGGCATCGTCAATTCCATCAGCCTTAAGGAAGGCGAAGGCGTGTTCCTGGAACAGGCCAAGAAAATCCGCCGCTACGGCGCCGGCGTCATCGTCATGGCCTTTGACGAGCAGGGTCAGGCCGACACCGCCGAGCGCAAGCTGGCCATTGCCACGCGCGCCTATCGCCTCCTCACCGAGCAGGCCGGCATGGCGCCGTCGGACATCATCATTGATCCAGCCATCTTGACGGTGGCCACCGGCATCGAGGAGCACAACCAGTACGCGCTGGCGTTCATCGAGGCCACGCGCCAGCTCAAGTCCACGCTGCCCGGAGCCAAGGTCAGCGGCGGGGTCAGCAATATCTCGTTTTCGTTTCGCGGCAATAACGCCGTGCGCGAGGCGATGCACTCCGCGTTTCTCTATCATGCCATCCGCGCCGGGATGGACATGGGCATCGTCAACGCCGGCCAATTGGCCATCTACGAGGAGATTCCCGCGGAGCTGCGCGAAAAAGTGGAGGACGTGCTGCTCAATCGCCGCCCGGATGCTACCGAGCGGCTGCTGGAGTTCGCGCAAACGGTCGAGAAACGCGGCCCAGCCGCGGCGCGCCAGGACGCCTGGCGCGAAGGGACCGTCGAGCAGCGCCTGAGCCACGCGCTGGTGCACGGCCTCAACGAATTCATCATGGCCGATGTGGAAGAAGCGCGGCAGAAATACGAAAGTCCCCTGCGTATCATCGAAGGCCCGCTCATGGACGGCATGAACATCGTCGGCGACCTTTTCGGCTCCGGGAAGATGTTTCTGCCGCAAGTGGTGAAAAGCGCGCGGGTGATGAAGCAGGCCGTGGCCGTTTTGCTGCCATATCTCGAAGCGGAAAAGCTGGCGCGCGGCGGCCGCGAGGCCCAGGCGCGCATCCTGATGGCCACGGTGAAGGGAGACGTACACGACATCGGCAAGAACATCGTGGGAGTGGTGCTGGGATGCAACAATTACGAGGTGATTGACCTCGGCGTGATGGTGCCGGCGAACAAAATCCTCGAGGTGGCGCGCGAAAAACAGGTGGACCTGGTGGGACTGAGCGGCCTCATTACGCCTTCGCTCGACGAGATGGTGCACGTGGCCGCCGAGCTCGAGCGCGAAGGATTTCAGGTGCCGCTGCTCATCGGTGGCGCCACCACCAGCCGCGCCCACACCGCCGTCAAGATTGCGCCGGCCTATGGGCGACCGGTGGTCCACGTGCAAGATGCGTCGCGCGCGGTTGGTGTCGTCGCCAGATTGAAAAACCCGGCGCAGTGCCGCGCCTTCGTCGAGGAAAACCGCCGGGAACAGGAGCGGATTCGCGAGCGGTATCGCGGCCCGCAAGTCGCCCCGATCGTTTCTCTCGAGGAAGCCCGCCGCAGAAGGCCGTCGCTCGATTGGCGCAGCTACCGGCCGCCGGCGCCCTCCTTCCTCGGTGCGCGCGTGTGGGAATCTGTGCCGCTCGATGCCCTGGTGCCGCTCATTGACTGGACCCCATTTTTCCATGCCTGGGAGTTGAAAGGCGTCTATCCGGCCCTCTTCAAAGACCCGCGCGTGGGCCCGCGCGCCAAGGAGCTTTTCGACGACGCGCAGAAACTTCTGGCTGAAATCGTCGCCCGGCGGCTCTTGACGGCGCGCGGCGTGGCCGGATTTTTCCCGGCCAATAGCGTCGGTGACGATATCGAGGTGTACGCCGACGGCTCGCGCACCCGGCTGCTGGCCACCTTTTGCACACTGCGGCAGCAGATGGAAAAGCCCGAACCCGAATCCGAATACGCCCTGGCCGATTTCATCGCCCCGAAAGAGACCGGCCTGGAGGACTACCTGGGGGCGTTTGCCGTGACCGCCGGCATTGGCGCGGCGGAGCTGGCGGAGCGATTTGAAAAGGCGCACGACGACTACAACGCCATCCTGGCCAAGGCCCTGGCCGACCGGCTGGCCGAAGCGCTGGCGGAATGGATGCACAAGCAGGCGCGCGACGCCTGGGGATTCGGCCAGGACGAAAACCTGGCGCCCGCCGATCTGCTCCGCGAACGTTACCGCGGCATCCGCCCCGCGCCCGGCTACCCGGCTCAGCCGGACCACAGTGAAAAATCCACCCTGTTCGATTTGCTGGACGCCGAAAGAGCCGCCGGCATCAAGCTCACGGAGAATTTCGCCATGCTGCCGGCGGCCTCGGTCTGCGGCCTATATTTTTCGCACCCCAAAGCCCGCTATTTCGCCGTCGGAAAAATCGGGCGCGACCAGGTGCTCGACTACCAGCGGCGCAAGGGGCTGGAGCTGCGCGCCGTCGAGCGCTGGCTGGGCCCGTACCTGAACTACGAGCGCACTTCGGATTAGCGAGGTCAGTGCGGGAAATCTCGCGGCAGGCGGCGGGACTAGCGGGCCTGCGCCGTGCGAATGCGCGTGGCCAGCGCCCGGGCGCGCTGGCGAGCCATTTCGATCAGCCGTGCATCTTCGGCGATGCGGTCGAGCACGGGCAGGAACCGCTCCGGCTCGGGCAACGTGCGCTGGTTGACGTTGTGCTCGAATTGCCGTAGAGCATCGTTCACGCCCAGGCGGTCGTATCGCAATTTCTGCTCGAGCGTGGCCAGGTCCACCTGCTGCTGCGCCAAACCCTCGAATATCCTCTGCAACTGGCTGGCGTTGGCATCGAGCGTGTAGTTGTACTGCGTTTCGTAGGCCTCGGCGCCTTTCTCCCAGCGAAACGTTTTCTGGCCCAGATACGCGACGCGCCGGTGTACGTCCAGGTCCGCGCCTTGGAAGTTGCGCAGCTCGCGCGCCAGTTCGAAGATTTTCGCGCTTACCGCCGGTCCCACCTCGAATACTTCCGGTGACGCCGCCTCGTTCAACTGGCGCACGTCGGCTCTGGCAGCGCCGTCCTGCCGCACCGCAATCTCGATGAATTCCGGCGTACTGCCTTGGAAGACGCGGCGATAGGTGATCGTCGGAATGTCTGCGGGTGCGGGCTGTACTTGCAGCCCGCTCAGAACAACTGGTGGCGCCTGCGCCTGACTTCGAACTACGGCCGTGGTCCCCAGCGCCACGAACATCAGCACCAGACCCATCATTCTGCGGCCCATCGGCGTGCCGCCAACCGTGGTGCCGCCCTCCGGAATCAGAGTCTTGCTCATCGTTTCAAAAGGATGCGCGGCAAGGCCGCCTGGTTGTGGCTTCGCGAGTGGCGTCCGCCGGAGGCGGACTGCTGCGAGGCTCGGCTTAAACCTGCCGATAGGCGCGCCTCGGATTCGGCGATCTGGATGTGACAGAGGGCCACCGCCAGGGCGTCGGCGGCATCGGCGGGTTCCGGCGTCTCGCTCAATCGGAGCATCGCGCGGACCATCTGCTGCACCTGCTCCTTGCCGGCCTGCCCAAAACCTGCCACGGTGGCTTTCACCTGGCGGGGTGAATAGCTGAAACTGGGAATGCCGGCCTCCGCGGCCGCCAGCAACACCACGCCGCGAACTTCCGCCAAACTAAGAGCCGTCTTCATGTTGAGCGCGGTGAACACCGACTCGACAGCGACGCCGTGCGGATGGAACTCCGCGATCAGTTCGCCGACCAGTTTGTGAATGTCGCGCAGGTGGGTGGCCAGCGGACCGCGCCAAGCCGCCGCCGGGCGCAGCGCGCCAAATCGCAACATACGGCAGCGTCGGCCGTCGCTCTCGACCACGCCGTAGCCCGTGGCGCCGGCCACAGCCGGGTCCACACCCAGCACGCACAGAGCGCGAGAAGTGGCGCGATTCAAGGAGGACACCGCAAGGAGTGTACGGCGCGGAGAAAACTCCTGGCTAGCGTTTTTTCGCGCCCGCCGGCGAGAGGGCGCAACGCAGGCCCGGCTACTTACACGGCACTAGCTGGCCGCCATGACCGCCTGCATCTCTTTTTCGTCTATGTCGAAATTGGCAAAGACGTGCTGCACGTCGTCGTGTTCTTCGAGGCCCTCGACCAGTCGGAGCATCTGCTGGGCCGCCGAGCCGGTGAGCTTCACGTAATTCTGCGGCACCCAGGCCACTTCGGCCGAAGCGGGCTTGACGCCGGCTTTGTCCAGCGCGTCGCGCACGGCCTCAAAGGCTTCGGGCGGAGTCAGCACCTCCCAGGTCGAGCCGTCGTCGCGCAGGTCCTCGGCGCCGGCATCCAGCACGATCGAGAGCATCTTGTCTTCGCTGGCCAGCTCCTTGGGTACGACCATCTGTCCCTTGCGGCTGAACATCCAGCCCACCGCTCCGGTCTCAGCCAGATTGCCGCCGTGGCGGCCCATCAGGTGGCGAAGCTCGCTGACCACGCGATTGCGGTTGGACGTAACCACTTGGATGATCATGCCCACGCCGCCCGGCCCGTAGCCTTCAAAATTCACTTCCTCGTACTGCTCCCCTTCGAGCTGCCCGGTGCCGCGCAGGACCGCGCGCTCGATGTTATCGTTGGGCATGTTTTCGTTCTTGGCCAAGGAGATGGCCGAGCGCAGGCGCGGATTGGAGTCCGGGTCGCTGCCGCCCTCGCGCGCGGCAATGGAGATTTCGCGGATGAGTTTGGTGAAAACGCGCCCGCGCTTGGCGTCGGTCGCGGCCTTCTTATGCTTGATCGTGGCCCATTTGGAATGTCCGGACATGGGTTGCCTCGCTTCTGATTTTCCTGCGATGGGCGCGCGGCGGCCCTCCGAAGACGTTCACCGGGCCGCTACTCCCGCTCTTGCCCCGTCAGTCTAGCACACACCGGCGGGCCACGGTAAGCTGTGGCCGGGCGCCGGCGCCTATGCGTTCAGCAACGCCCGCGGATTCTTCTTGGCGATCATCAGCAGCTTGAGCGCCGCCTGGCGTGGCTGGCGCGTACCCTGCTCCCAGCTCCGCACAGCGTTGGGGCTGACGTTCAAGTATACGGCGAACAACATTTGGCTGGCGTTCAGCGCGCGGCGAATCTCCCGAATCTCCCGCGGCGTGATCTTCTTCGGCGGGGCTGGCACCACCGTCACGCGGAGATTCACTGCCTCACCCCGCTCATAGGCCAGCGCGTCCTGCAACGCCTCCCGCAGCTCCTTGAAAATCTTTACCCGCTTCATAGCCATCCTCCTCCCCTACCCCTGACCTTTGAGCCATGCCGCAAAACGGCGGAGGTCATGGCGCTCCTCTGTGTTCAGGTCCTCCTGCTCGTTCTTATCGAACAGATGCAAGAGGTGGATGTGCTCTTACCTGACCATGTAGAGGTACAAGTACCGCAAGCCGCCGCGCTTCCCCTTGCCGCGCCCAGGATCCGCCGTTCTTGCTTTGCGGACGCCGCCCAGGCCGGGAACCAGACGGCCGCGCTCGGGATTCTGGAGCAGGTCCGACTCAATCGCGCTGAGCACCGCCTCGGCATTTTCGCCGCCCAGTTCCAGGAGGCGGCGGTTGAACGCGCGCGACTCGATGAATACCACTATGAGGTACTATCACATTGTGGCATATGCTGTCCACAGGAATCCGCGTCTGGGGCGCAGGCGGCCGCGCCTCTTCCTTCCCATCAGGCCCTGTACCGGTGTCAGATTCGCAGTAGTTCTGCTACTGGCTCTGGATTTTCATTTGTCCGGATGCAAAAATCACCTGTTAGGAGCTTTTCAGAGAATATGGTCAAACCCTGCACTACACCGGGGTGCAAAGCCGGAGTGCCCGCCGTCCTGGACTCCCACGGAGTCTGCGTCCAGCATTTCGTGCTGGCAGTCGAGCGAGCCTGCGCGGAGATGCGCCGCGAGACCGTGCTGGGCCGCGCGCCGCATGAGCGCCAGGCGGAAATCATCGGCTATATCGCGGAACAGGGCGAACTGCTGGCTCGCGTCGCCACCAGCGGCCTCCATCTGCCTGACGAAATGAAGGCCCGCCTGCTGAACACATTTCTCACCTTGATCAATCTGCGGGAAAACCTGGATCGCGCAGTCCTTCGCCAGCCGGTGGGCCGCACCGGCAACCGCTAGCGCACGTTTTTCAGCGGAGCGGTGTCAACCGGGAACCAACCGCAATGATCGCCGCCATTCAAGCCCCGATGTAGCGCGCGTACAGCGAGCGCGCCACGGCCGGGTCGCGCGTGCCTTTGATCACCGCCCGGCCGTCGGCGAACACAGTCAGCTCGTAGGGGGGCACGCGGAACCGCAGCAGGAATTCGTTTTGCCTCACCTCGCCCCCGCCGGCGGCCAAGCGGCCGCCCAGCTCCGCCAGATCCAGGCTTCGACGCCGCTCGTGGATCTGCACCGAATCGCGGCCGCACAGAGTCAGGTGCGGCTGGGCGCGGCCTTCGAGGTAATGAAATTCGCGCCGGACGCAGGCGCGGCAATCGGCGCGGCGCGCCACGCGAATGGACTGGAAGCGCCCCGTCCAGACGTCGCAGGAAGTGAGCTGGCTCTCCGCCGGCGCAGGTTTTCCCAGGAGCAGCCGGATGGCCGCGGCGGCTTCCAATGACGCGATCACGCCCGCAGCAGCGCCCAGCACACCCACGGTATCGCAGGTCGGCTCGGTTCCCGGAGCGCCACCCAGAACCGGCGAGGCTCCCGGTTCGGCTGTGGCGGCAGACCTCCCCTCAAGCAGACAGGCCAGGCAGGCCGTCTGGCCGGGGCGAATGGCCAGGGTCACTCCGTAGCTGGCCACTACAGCGGCGTAGATCCACGGCACGCGGTTCGCGACGGCATAATCATTCAGCAGCAGCCGCGTCTCGAAATTATCCGTGCCGTCCAGCAGGAGGGGAAAGCCACCGAGCAGCGACTCGGCGTTGTCGGGCGCCAGGTCGGCCACCACGCCCTCCACACGCACGTCGGAATTGATGGAGCGGAGCCGCCGTTCGGCGGCCACGGCCTTGGGCAGCGCCTCCCGCGCGTCGGCTTCCTCGAAAAGCGTCTGTCGCTGCAAGTTGGAATCTTCGACGAAGTCACGGTCCACGATGCGCAGGCGCCCCACACCGGCCCGCACCAGCAGGTTGGCCGCCGCCGTACCCAGTGCGCCGCAACCCACCACCACAACGGATGCGGCTCGCAGGCGTTCCTGTCCCTCTTCGCCGATTTCGGCAAACAAGATCTGCCGGGAATAGCGCTCGCGAGTTTTGGCGTCCATTTTCAGGGCGGGCTGCAAGTACAGCCCGCACCCGCTCTCCGCGTCTATCATAGCGCGGAATCTATTGGGCACTGCGGTGAGGAAAGGGCACACAGAAGCTCACGGCATACAACGCGGCTATGCTAACCTCTCCTCTCATTGTGAGTAATGATGTTACGGCGCATTTGCGTGGTCGCGGTAACCCTCGTCCTTTCTGCGCTCTTCGGCCTGGGCGTAGCGCCGGCGCGAGCGCAGTCCCCTGCCTTCCCGCCGCCGCAGTGGGAAGGCCAGCGCGTCGTGGCCATCCGCGTAGTGGACGACTCCGGCGCCGTCCTTGAATCCAACCCCGCCGGCCTGCCCCTGCAGCCGGGCCAACCCTTCTCGGCGGAAGCCGAGCGCGAGAGCCTTCGCCAACTGTTTCGCACCGGCCGCTACGCCGACCTGACCGCCGAGCTGGCGTCGGTGGAAGGCGGAGTGCGCCTCGATTTTGTGGTGCAGCCCAACTACTACGTGAACAAAGTTGTGGTGGTCGGAGTGCCCGAGCCGCCAGGCGCGTCAGCGGCCGTTTCTGCCCTGCGCTTGGGGCTGGGTGAAATCTTCCGCGAATCCGCAATGGCGCCGGCGCTGGATCGCCTGCGGCAGACTCTTGAGGACGAGGGTCTGTATCAGGCCAGGCTTTCCTATGAATTGACGCCCCGCGCCGGCGCTCGGCAGATGGACATCACCGTGCTTGCGGAACCGCGAGAGCGCGCGCGAGTCGGCCCGCTAACGCTGGTGGACGATACACCGTTTCAGGAAAATGAGTTGCGCCGGCGTCTGGGGCTCAACTCCGGCACGCAAATCACCTCCGAAAGAATCAATCAGAGCATTGAGCGTGCACGGAATTGGCTCGTGGATCGCGGCTACCTCGGCGCCCGCGTTACCATCATGCGCGGCGCCTATGACCCTCAGACCAACCGAGTGCCGCTCCAGGTCCGTCTCTTGGCCGGGCGCAACATCAGCGTCCGAGTGGAAGGGGCAGATATCTCCTCCGGGACGCTGCGCCGGCTGCTGCCCATCTACGCCGAGGGCGCCGTGGATGAAGATCTACTGCAGGAAGGCCGGCGCAACCTGCGTGACTATCTGCAAAGCGAAGGCTATTTCGATGCCCAGGTGGATTACACCACGTCGGGACTGCCCGCCCCGGAAGGCTCCGCCCCGCAGCCCCCGCCCGCTCCGGAGGACACGGCGACCATTACCTACGACGTCAACCGCGGCGTCAGACGCCGGCTGGTGGGCGTCGCTATCGAGGGCAACAGCTATTTCGGCGACGAAACTCTGCTGGGCCGCCTGCGCATCCAGCCTGCCGCATTTGCTTCGCGCGGCCGCTTCAGCACCGCCATGCTCGATGCGGACGTGGCCTCGCTGGTAGCTCTCTACCAAGCCAACGGTTTCCGTCAGGTGCAGATTACCCGTGATCTCACCAGCAACTATCGCGGGCGGCCGGAGGACTTCTTTGTGCGTTTTCAGATCGCCGAGGGCCGGCAGAGCCTCGTCGGCGAGCTGCAGCTCGAGGGCAACCGCACCCTCAGCGACGACGAACTTCTGGGCGTCATTGGCTCGACTCCCGGCCAGCCTTTTTCCGATTTCAGCGTCACCGTGGACCGCGACACTGTCCTGGCGCTCTATTACGACCGCGGCTTTCCCGAGGCGCGCTTCATCCCAACGGCCGAAGAGCTGCCGCCCGCCGCGGACGGGGAGGAGCCTCGGGCCCGGCTGACCTATCGCATCGAAGAGGGCCGCCCATTGCGCGTCGCCGGCGTTCTCCTCGAAGGCTATGAGCATACCCGCCGGGGTGTCGTCGGCCGCGAAGTGCAGTTGCAGCCCGGCCAGCCGCTCAGCGAAGGGGCGGTGGTCGAAACGCAGCGCCGGCTGTACGACTTGGGCATCTTCAGCCGCGTTTCCATCGCGCCGCAGAATCCCGCGGGCAGCGATGCGGACAAGACCGTAACCGTGCTGGTCGAAGAGGCCCGCCGCTACACCATCGGATATGGCGGAGGCCTCGAGGCGCAGCGATTGGGCGGCGCGGGTACCGGGCCCGTGGGCGGCGAATTCAACGTCAGCCCGCGCGCCATTTTTCAATTCTCCAAGCTGAACCTGACCGGCCGCGCCGATACGCTCTCTTTCCGGGCGCGCGCCAGCACCCTGCAAGGCCGCGGGCTGCTCACTTACACGTCGTCCAATTACTTCGGCTGGAGGAACCTGAGCTTTCAACTGACCGGCCTCTTCGACAAGTCCCGCGACGTTCTCACCTTCACCTCCACGCGCCATGAAGCCACCACCCAGTTCTTGTACCGCCTGTCCCTGGCCAGCTCGCTGGTCTTCCGTTACTCCTATCGTCGCATCACCGCCAGCGATCTGCGCATCAACGCGCAGCAGATTCCGTTGTACAGCCAGCCCACAGAAGTCTCCCTGTTCGGCGTCACCTGGCTGCGCGACCGCCGCGACAGCGCCGCCGACCCCACCCGCGGCAGCTTGAATACTCTTAGCGTGGACCTCGCCGGGAAGCCCATCGGCTCCAGCGCCAGCTTCCTTCGTCTGTTCCTGCAAAACTCCACCTACTCGCCCATCGGGCGGAGGCTGATGTTTGCCCGCTCGGCGCGGCTGGGAGTGGCCACCCCCATCGGAAGTTCGCTTTCCACCGACATCCCCCTGCCGGAACACTTCTTCGCCGGCGGCGGCACCACCCTGCGCGGATTTGGCCTCAACCAAGCCGGGCCGCGCGACCCTCTGACCGGCTTTCCGGTCGGCGGCCTTACCATGCTGGTATTCAATCAGGAGCTGCGTTTCCCCATGCGCCTGCCTTGGGTCGGCAATCGTGTCGGCGGCGGCATCTTTTACGACGCCGGAAACGTATTCAGCCGCTTTGGGAACGTGTCGCTTCGCACCGCGCCGCGCACGCCGGTGTTCGACCCGGCGCAACCAACCCTCTGCGTCACCAACTGCACCAACGACCTGGCCTATCTGTCGCACACCGTCGGCTTCGCCCTGCGCTACAACACGCCCATCGGCCCGGTCAGCATTGATCTCGGTTATCAACTCAACCCTGCGCGCTTCCTCGTTCCCATAGGTACGGCCGTGTCCGGCCAACCGGTGCCGCTTACACTCGAGCGCCTGCCGGGGTTTCAATTCTTCGTGAACCTGGGGACCACCTTCTGATGCGCCGCGCCCTCCGCATGCTGTTGGTATTGCTGGCCGCCGGTTGGCTATGGGCCGGCGGCGCGCCGGCGTCTTCCGCGGCGCAGGCGCCGGAAACGGTGGATCGTATCGTCGCGCGGATCGAGGGCGACATCCTCCTGCTCAGCGAAGTGCGCGAGCTGGCCGCGTATCAACAGCTTCTCGACGGCCGCGCCCAACCGGAGGACCAGTTGCTCCGCGCGCTGATTGAGCAGTGGGTGGTCCGCAGCGAAGCCCAGGCGGCGCAGTTTCCGCCTCCGGCAGCCGCGGAGATTGATGCCGAAGCCGCTCGAATCCAGAGCCGCTTTCCCAGTCCACAGGCCTACCGCGAACGCCTGGCCGTCCTGCAACTGTCTCCGCAGTCGTTGCGGCGAATGGTCGAGCGGCAGTTTTATCTGGCGCGCTACCTTGACTACAAGTTCCGCCCGGCGGTCCAGGTCGAAGAGGAGGACATATCCAGGTATTACCAGGAAGAGCTCGCGCCGGCGCTTCGCACCAAAGGTCAAACGCCTCCGCCGCTCGATGACCTGCGGGAGCAAATCCGCGAGGTGCTTGTCCAGCGTGGCATCAACGAGCGCGCCGACACTTGGTTCGAGGAAACCAAGTCCCGGCTTCAGATCGAAATCGTGCCGGCCCCACGCGCGGAGGGCAGACCATGACCGAGCCCCAGCGCAAGCCCCGGACCAAGAGAAGATTTATGTTCTGGCTGCTGGCGGCAGCTACTGCGGTGCTGGTGTTGCCGCCGCTGGCAGCGCTCGGACTGCTGTGGAGCGGCTGGGCCGATGACCTAGTGCGTCGCGCCGTGATCGAGCAGGTTTCCAATATCACCGGCGGCAGGGTGGACCTGGGACAAATGGAGTTCGATCCCTGGGGCTTGCGAGTGACCGCGCAGGACCTCACCATCCACGGTCGCGAGCCTGCCGGTACGCCGCCCTTCTTCCACGCCGACCGTCTGCAGCTCGAGCTGAGCATTGACAATTTCTGGGGACGCAGGGTTTCCCTCCGCAGCCTGGAACTGACCCGGCCGGCGGTCCACCTTCGCTTCGAGCGCGACGGCTCGAACAATGCCCCCGCGCCGCGACCGCGCACGCAGCCCGGCACGCCGTTGCGGCAACGACTGTTCAGCTTGGTGGTGCGGCGCCTGCGCTTGGTGGACGGCGAATTGCTAATTAATGACGTCCGCCTGCCCCTGGTGGCACAGGGCGAGCAACTGGACCTGGCAGTGGACTATAGCGAGCACCAGGGCGTCCCCACCTACCTGGGCGACCTGCGCTGGCAGCAGATCGAGCTTGCCGCTCGCCGTTACCTCCCCTTCCGCAGCGACGTTTCGGCGCGCTTCCAGTTCCAGCCAAACTCGTTTTCAGTCACCCAACTGGTGTGGGATCTGCCCCACACCTCGATTGAAACCCAGTTCGGTGTGGCCAGTTTTGCCCAGCCCGCCTGGACGTTCCGCTATCGCGGCCGGCTGGACTTGCAGGATTTTCGCACCATCCTGCGAAAGCCCAATACCCCGGACGGGCGCGTCGAATTCACGGGTCAGGGCGACTTCACCGGCGGAAAGTTGGCGCTCGACGGCCGCTACACCGCCGAACAGATCGCACTGCATTTCCGCTGGTTCCACGCCGGCGGATTCACCTCCCGCGGAAGTTATCGCGCCGATGGCGACACACTCGAGGTGCCGGATTTCTCCGCCACGGCCATGGGCGGCTCTGTTGCCGGGCGGGTGCAGCTCGCCTTTCGCGGCTTGGCATTCCGCGCCGAGACGCGCGCCCAGGGCATCAGCCTGGCGGCCTCGCTGGCGGCCGTGGACAATCCCAGCCTCCCCGTCATCCCGCTCCACTGGGCCGGTGCCGTGGACGTGGATTCGCTCACGACCTGGAACGCCGATTTCAAGAACGTGGACTCACGAGGAATTTCCTTCTGGGCGCCCCCGTCGGAGCTTCTGCCCGGCCAGATTCCCGCCACCGCGCGGCTCAACTATCACTACAGCATGGCCACCAACAGCGTATCCCTCACTGCCAGCGAGATTGCCACGCCGTCCAGCCGCATTCAGATGAGCGGGACCCTGGGCCGGACGGATTCCGCAATCGAGGCAGATTTTGAGTCCGATGATCTCCTTCCTTGGAACGATTTTATCAACCGCCTGCGCGGTGAGCACGCCGAGCCCAAGGTCATGGCCGGCCGCTTCCGCTGGCAAGGGCGCATGACCGGGCCCCTGCAGGGGCCCATCTTTTCCGGTCACGCCACGGGCCGCGAAGCCCGCTACGAGAATCTCTACTGGGACGCAGTGGAAGGAGATCTCACCTACTGGCCGGACGGCTTTCGTTTCGAGCGGGGCACTGCGAGCCGGGGCCGCTCCAGCGCCCAGTTTGAACTCTCGATGCTCCTCGACAATTGGCGCTTCGGTGCGGACACGGCCTGGAATTTTGACGCCACACTGGTGCGCACCGATACCGACGGCCTGCAGGCGGTGCTGGGTTGGTCCTATCCCGTGCATGGCTTGCTCTCCGGCACTTTTCGCGGCGGAGGCACCCGTACCAATCCGGAGATGGAAGGCTTTTTCGACGTCGTCGAGCCCCAAGCCTGGGGCTGGCGTTTCGATCGCGCCCGCGGTGAGATCGCGCTGCGCCGGGGCGAGGTTCGCATTGTCAATGCGGAGTTGCGCCTGTTGCCGCCTCCCGCGCCCGATGGCGCGCTCACTCCGGCGGCCGCGGGCGTGCTCACCGGCAATTTCCTTTACCGCACCCGCGAAGGCCAAGTCGCGTTCGACCTGACCGGCGCGGTCTTGCCACTCGAGGGCATTCAACACATCCAGCCGCCGCGCCTGCCCATCGGCGGACAAGTGAGCTTTCGCCTCGAAGGCGATGGACCTTTGCTCGCCCCCAGGATCGAAGGCACTCTTCGGCTGGTGGACTTGCGTCTCGGCCATGACGTAATGGGGAGCTTCCAGAGCCGAATCAATTCCGATGGAACGCAGCTCACCGTACAAGTGGATTCTGAATTCTCCGCCGGCGAGGTGCACGGAAGGGCCCAGGTAGCCTTGCGCGGAGAGTATCCAGTCACGGGCCAGGCTACCGTGCGCCAAGTGGACCTGGACTCCCTTATTTCCGCTGCGCTCCATCTCGAGGCGCTTACCGGCCACAGCAGCGTGGATGGAGAGCTCACGCTGTCCGGCGCCCTGCTTCGCCCTGAATCACTCGAGGTGGACGCCAATCTTTCGCGCATCGCTTTCAGCTACGGCTATGTGAATCTCGAAAATTCCGGCCCTGTGCGCCTGCAGTATCGCCGCGACGAAGTTCGCGTCCAACCTGCCAGCCTGCGCGGTACAGATACCGATCTGGTCGTTTCCGGATCCGCCAGATTTGCCGGCGACCGGGCGCTGGACCTGCGTCTCGCGGGCACCGCTGATCTCCGTCTGCTCCGCGCGTTCGCGCCGCGCTTGGACGCTGGCGGCCCGGCCCGCGTGGACGCCACGATCGGGGGAACTCTCGCCAACCCCCGCGTCACCGGTCGTGTCCGAGTCGAGGACGCATCCTTCCGATATGGCGACTTCCCCGCCGGCCTCAGCCAGGTCACCGGTGACCTCGTCTTCGATGCCAGCCGGATGGTCTTCGATAACCTCACTGCCGAAAGCGGAGGCGGGCAACTGACCCTGGCGGGCGCCCTAACCTATGGCGACGGGCCGGTGCGTTACGACCTCACGGCGCGCTCGCAGCGGCTGCGCATTCGCTACCCGGTCGGCATGAGCTGGCTGGCCGGCGGCACTCTCCGCCTTTTCGGTACCTCCCGCTCCGGGACGCTTTCCGGCCGCGTCACCGTCGAGCGCCTGTTGATGGCGGATGGTTTCGACCTGGGCTCGCTGGTGGCTTCCTCCGTTGAGCCAGTCACCGCGCCCAGCACCACTTCTCCTTTCTTGCGCAATCTGCAGTTCGACGTCCAGGCCGATCTCGCTCCCAACGCGCGCTTCGAGTGGCCCAGCGCCAGGTTTCAGACCGAGGCCAGTATGCGTGTTCGAGGCACTTGGGAGCATCCCATCCTCCTCGGCCACATCCATCTGCTCAACGGCGATATGGAGTTTCGCGGCAATCGCTACCAGCTTTCGCGCGGTGACATTAATTTCGCCAATCCTTTCCGCCTCGATCCGGTGATCAATCTCGAGGCCGCCACCACCATTCGCCAGTACGAGGTGACCGTCAACTTCAGCGGCCCCGCCAGCCACCTCACCATGTCCTATCGCTCCGACCCGCCACTGCCCTCCAGCGATATCATCGCCCTCCTGGCCCTGGGACAGACCGGAGAGGAAAGCCGGCTCCGCGGCCTCCCCGCCGTTCAGACGCCCGGGACCGGGGCCACCACCCTGCTCTCGGAAGCCATCTCCTCGCAGCTTGGCGGGCGGATTCAGCGCTTGTTCGGCATCAGCCACTTCAGCGTGGATCCGTTTCTCGCCAGCACCACCGCGGGGCAGGAAACCTCCGCGCGCATCACCATCTCCCAGCAGTTTTCCCGGGACTTGATCATCACCTACGTCACCAACGTCACTTCCAGCCAGCAGCAAATCATTCAGATCGAGTACGCCGTGCGCCGCGACGTATCTCTCATCGCCCTCCGGGACCAGAACGGCACCTTTGGCGTTGACGTCATCTTCAAGAAGCGTTTCAAGTAACGCCGCCGCAGCGCCCACCACCACCAGGGGAATATTTATTGACGGGATTGGATTTAGCAGTTCCCTGCACAGCGAGGGGGGCACCCCCCTAGGCTTTTGTATCGTTGTCAAACTACGTGCGTTACGGGAAAAGGCTTTTGTAAGGTTATGAAAATAAAGGAGTGGTTGCAGAGGGGATACCCCCACCCCCGGTATTTTAGTCAAAGAGCGCGCAAGAGTATGAAAACGGGATAGTTGGAAGTTTCGAGAGTGCAAAAGAGCGACAAAAGAGCGCGCAAGCTGTTGCTGTTTCAAGAGATAAGTGTTTCCTTGCACTGGATTTCGTTTCGCGAGGGTCTGCGCGCGGTTGAAGTTTCGTCGTGGCGAAGTGGCAAAGTGGCGAAGCAACATTCGAGCTTTCTGCCGACATCCACTTCTATTTTATCATCTGAGTCAATCGCCCCGGACGCTGCGGGTGCCCGGGGTGACGTCAAGCTGCCTGTGTGGGAATTGGCAAGTGTTAAGTGTCTAAGACTGGCGCTCCCGGCGGGAATCGGCGCGTCGAGCGCTGTGTTTCCTATCGCGAAGCTCGATGCAGTTTCCACAGTTCGTCAACGATCTTGCCTTGCCAATCCTCGTCTGCGGTATATTCGGCAACCCTCTCGCGAAAGTCCTTTTCGACTGCTATTCGGTAGCGGTCGTGGTCTGCCAGGATCGTCGCGCATATCCCCTCATCGGTGGGGATGCCCACTTTTCCTGTTTGGCCTTCTTCTAAGACACGCGCCGCGAATAGTGCTCTGTTCGGGTGACGCAAGGCGTACGTGTGACCGTTTGTTCTGAGCGTGCCCTTCTCGAACAAGTCGTTTACGAGCTTAACCTTCCTAGCCGGTGCAAGCTGCAGCGTCTCGACTTCGACTTTCTCCGAAACAAAGCCATCGGGGAAATGCCTCAAATCGGTCTTGTCGACGCCTTCCCAAATGTCCTCGGCTATGGAATGCGGAGTTAACCTGCCGCGGCGCGCCATCCGCCGTCGGAATACCTGCATCTCTATTTCCACTTCTCGTGTCGCACGGTACATCTCCCGAAGGTCGTCATATAATTTCACCATGAGAAGGTTTCTTTGGCTCTGCTGGGTCACGCCAATTACCTGCAACACTAAATCGTCCAACCTGCGGCGATCTTCAAGGCCAAATTCCTCGGGCAGCGGTTGGGTCTTTCGCTTGCGTAGATCATCAACGCACCCAGCTAAGCTTTGCACTTGCTCTGGCGAGGCTCTCCTAATATCCGCTATCAACAACATGTTGGCTGCGTACACATCAAGCTGGACGCTGCCCTCCCGCCCGTGCTGACGAGCGAAGACGTGCTTGGAAAGCGCACAGACGGTTGAATTCAAAATTGCACAAAGGCCCTTGCTGCGCGCCGAATCTTTCGGGAAGACTTCTAGGAGACTTGAAGCACACAGATGGAGAGCGTTGTTCCAAACAATTGTGTGTCTGTATTGCTGAATCTTCGGAAGAATGATCGGTCCCCGGCGAGCAGCGGTTAGGTCGTACCAGAGATTGCGTGCTGCACAGGTCGGACGCTCATGAAATGCTTGCTTCTCACCCCATTTGATATACTTCAGGGCATGAGTTCCATGAAGCCTTGACGGCACAGCGGAAACCAATAGTACCCTGCGCCGGAGACGAGACGAGTCGATGGCGACAGAATCGATCTCTCTCAGGCTGTGCACCTCGGGCTCAAGGTAAGTGGCCTCGACGAGGTGAACCGAGCCGTCGCCCGATTGGATGATACGAACTCGGTCGGTTTGTCGTAGTGCGATTCCGTACTTACTTCGAAATCTCGATGGGATTGGTTCTTCTTCCAAAGCTCGGTCGGTGATGTCCTCAACGAAAAAGAAGTCGTCGCAACCAGATGTTATGCCGCGCCGGATTTCAGCAACTTCGCGCAGCGGTACGAAACCTTCTCGGCAAGTGTCAAGGAGCTCAAAGAAGATGTCGGGTGCTCTGAGATAAACACCCCACTTGCCTCCGCGATAGGGCGGCAATTCTTCACCGCGCACGATCGCTGAGTGCGTCGTTTGCGAGGCACCCTTCTCTTCATCATCCTCGTCTTCGTCGTCCTCTTCCGCGGGTTGCCAGCATCCCTGCCTAAAAAGTTCCTCCTGTGACACAACGCGAATCCGCCATCTTTCGTCGGAGCAATTTGCCTGAGTTCCCTCGATGAAGTCCCGCAATTCTCTGGCCCGAATCAGCCTGTCTTCACTCGTGCCATCTTCAGGATAGAGAGCTTTGAGCAGTTTCCGGATTTGGACGAATTTGACAATATTGCTGAACCGTTTCTCTGCATCTGGCTCAAGTTCCAGAATCGTAACAGCAGTGGTGACCCGAGCACCGGTAAACCACGGTTCGCGAGACGACTCCAGTACAGCGACTATGCGGAAGTTGTCGAGAAGAAACTTCTGGAGTTTGAACCCGTAGTCGGTATCGAGCCAACCGATACTGGTCAGCAGGCCGAGATAGCTTCCTGGGCCGCGCAGGAACGCAGCAGCATGAGGAAAGAAGTAGACATAAATGTCTGACCGCTGCGAAAGCACAACTCCCGGAAATTCCCGCTGGATCAAATCGGCCAGTTTCTTTTTGTAGGCCGAAGCAAGCAGTTCCTGGCGAATGTACGGCGGATTTCCGACTACAGCATCGACTTTCGATACCTGCAACATCGTGACCTGTTTCCCGCCCACTCCTGCTTTGCCCATCGGGACATGAAAAAGTGGTCGGTCTGGCTTCACGTCGAAGAAGTCACTGCGGGCGACCAGAGGATAATTGTGCGCGTCGATGAGTTGCCGAGTTGCAAGATTGAGCGTGCTGAGATGCACCGGATAAGCGGAGATGTCTGTACCCTTGATTTGCTCAAGGAGATCGGCGTGCTCAGGTTCACGCTCGGACAAGTAACGTTTCAGGGCGTAGGCCCGAACCAAGAATGTGCCTCCCCCACAGGCAGGGTCCAGGACCTGCGCCTTGGCATCTCGGATACAGAAGGAATTAATCAAATCGACGATTTCGGTTTTCGTGTAGTGCTGCCCATAACGGTGCCGTTCTTCTGGACTTATTAGCCGCTCGAAGATGTGGCCAATAATGTCGTAGTCCAGCTTAGTAAAATCGAAAGCCTCGATTTGATTGACGAGTTCCCGCCAGCTATCGACCGCCGCGTCATTTAGGTATGGAAGAGTGTCGCCGAAATCTCCGTCGAACACCGTTTCATAGTCACGGGTAAGTCGCTTTGCCTCTTCAAAATGTTTCGCTAGTTGGGCGGATAATTCCTCGCCCGTAGAGATGGTGGTCGGTATCCGGATTTTCCCTAGGCGGGTGAATTTCCGGCGCAGGGCTGTATGGAAAACGATCTTATTAACGAGGACGTAACAACTAAATTTCGCAGCGCGTTCCAGATTCTCTCGTACCACTTCTTCGTCTTCGGCCAGTAGCCAGCCCTGTTTGTCGCGCATCCATTCATCGATCTGTCTCTGAAAGGCTGGCTTCTTGGCGTATCGCACACTGATGATAGCAAGAGTCTGTACTACGGGTTGTTCAAGTGCTGATTCGAGGATATGGATGAAGCGCTCGTCGAGGGGCCGAGAGCGGACGATTTCCTTTTCCGTGAAAACTGCCGCGTAGTATTGGAGTAGGTCTTCCAGAAAAGTCTTAATCTGTTGTCGGACGCGCGGGTGGGCTAAGTCCGACCCAGTACGGATCGTCGTGACGTCCCAGTAGTTGTAGTCCCTCTCGATGATTGGCGTGCCCGCCTCGAACGTCTTCCAGAGAACGAACCTGTTGACGTTCCATGTAAAGAAATACGGAATTCCCTCGCTATCAGCCTTGTCGTGCGCGTTGTCAAGAAGACCTCTGCTGTAGGGCGTGCGACCGTCTGGTCGGTCGGGGAGCCGGACTTCACCCGAGAGGGCGGGTCTGCCCTTTTGGTCATAGATCGTTAGGTCCCGTCGTTTCAGATCGCCACGACCTCGTTCTTCGATTTTCGCTTCGGAAAATGGCAGCGCGGGATGGGCCTTGATGATCTCGTTGATCCAGGATTGGACATCACCTGTAAAGGTCCACTCGTTAACGGTTTCGGTCAGGGGCATTGGCGCGAATTATACTGACAATCCGCAAGGGAACGAAACTATTGTGCCGGCTACCATTACCCTCTATGCGGCAAACAGACTTGGGAACACAGCGGCGGGTGGCCGAGGTTGTGGGTGGCCCATGTTTCGCTTGCGAAACGTGGGATTCTGGAAGCCTGGAAAGTGTAATTGCATCCGCAAGGTCTGTTATAATCATTCCGGACACCGGAGAGCATATTGAAACGACAAGTGCATCTGGCGAACGTTGAAGAAGTGGCCATCCGCGTCCGAGTGGAATCTCTAGGAGGGGGACAGTACTTGGGCACTAGCCCGGACGTTCCTGGACTGGTAGCGGAAGGCCGCAGCCTCTCCGAAACTATCGAAATCGCTCAGGGTCTTGCCCGGAAGATTGTTGAATCTTGCCGCGAGCACGGAGACCCACTCCCCGCCGCGTTCCGCAATAACAGACACGATCCCGCCCGCGAATTCCGAGTCCCCGTCATGATGCCCTGATGGGGGGCGGGTGGCCCGGAGGCGCGGGTTTCGGTTGAGTGGGTGCCCCACGCGTCGGTTCTACGCGTGGGGTTCTTGATCCTCGTGCTGGCGCTTCTTCAGATGGCCGGGCCCATAGTAACGCTTCAATCCCATAGGCATGAAGCAGGCCAAAATCCCCACCCGTAAACACGACGGGTGGGGCACCCTCCTCATTTCGCCTCAATTACGTTGCGAGCGGTATCCTCTCGGCGATAGTCCCGTCAGCCGGAATCAAGACGGGAAAGCCCGGGCCACTCGGCCTCAGGACAAGCGACGCGCTCAGCCGGCTCCGCGGGTGCGAGCCATCGCAAAGCCTTTGCGCACGACACGCAAGGTGTGCGGGGAAAGCGAATAGTTCGGCAATTCCGCCTCGCGCGCCCAGGCCACATCGGTGACGTCCCCGCTGGCTCGCGGCTCCCCCGCGATCTTTTCGCACAGATAGTCGAGGATCACGTAGTGATAACGTGGCTTGGCTGGCGTGGTGTCAGGCGCGCCGGGAACCGCCGCCGGATCGGTGAAAATCCGGTCGAGTGCTTCGATCAACTCCACGACACGCACCGTCAGGCCCGTCTCTTCCTGCAGCTCGCGGACGACGCCTGCGGCCAGTGTTTCTCCAGACTCCAGCAATCCGCCCGGAATGGACCATTCGCCCCGCAGCGGTTCTGTGCCGCGGCGTACCAGCAGCGCTCGGTCGCCGGCGATGACCACGCCGCCCACGCCCACCAGGGGCCGCTCCGGGTATTCACGATTGGACATTGCCGCCGGCTCGCGCTGGACCGCCGCCGGTATATAATACGCCCGGTCGTATGGACCGCCACCCTGTGGCCAGGAGGTTCCGGCATTGGTTCGCTGTCCCAAATGCGCCGTCGAGATTGACGTGGACGAAGACGAAGTGGAAGAGGGAGAAATCCTGAACTGCCCGGAGTGCGAGGCCGAACTGGAAGTGGTGCAGATCCACCCGGTGCGCGTCAACGTCATCTCCGACGAAGACGAAGACGACGAGGCGGAAGAGGGCGAAGTAAAAAAAGAGGCCGACGTGCTGGACCAGGAGGAAGAGGATGTGGAGTAACTTCTCCGTGTCCTGTCCAGCATCTCCAGGCCTTCTTCTGTCATCCTAGTAGAAGAAAGTGACCCGAGTCGAAGGGCCCGCTGCGGCTGAACGGGTGCGGGCTGTACTTGCAGCCCGCCCTGAATATTTGTTCCCGCGAAGTCCGGCGGGCAGAAAGCGCCGGTCCCGTCATTGTTCGCGACGGGCTGCAAGTACAGCCCGCCCCGGCGCACGGAGCGATGCCATGAAACGCGCGACGGCGGCTTTACTGCCTGTGGCGTTTACGCTCACCGTTTTATGCGCTTTCGCGCAGTCCGATCTGCGCACGGTGCGTGGAACGGTGTTGGACAAGGATGAAAATCCCCTGGCCTCGGCCATTGTGCATTTGAAGAATGCCCGCACCCTCACCGTGAGAACTTATATCTCCGATAGCGCGGGCCAGTACCGCTTCAGCGGTCTGGACCCCAACGTGGATTACCAACTCCACGCCGAGCGAGATAACTTGACCTCCAATACCCGCACCATTTCCAGCTTTGACACCCGCAAGGAAATTGTCGTCCCGCTCAAGGTGGACAAAGAAAAAAAGAGGAGCTGAGCCGCGCCCACGGATGTTGCTCGTTGTGTTACACGCGCTAAATCTCTCCCGGTGCGATGGTGGTGTGACTGATAGCATGGCCGCTGGCCCTTCCCCATGAATACGGCGATTGACGAGCTGCCCGCCCCGGCAGCCGCACCAACTCAGAGTGTCCCGGCCGATTCTCAGCCGCCCCGCACGGCCTTGGCGGATGCGGTTCGATTCCTGCGGCAGCACTGGCTCCTCCTCCCGGGCATTTCCGCACTGGTGCTCACGCCCTGCTTCTGGCAGGCGCGCATCCAGGCCGGAGACCTGGCCAGCCACGTGTACAACGCCTGGCTGGCGCAACTGATCGAACGCGGGCAGGCGCCCGGTTTGTGGATCGCTCGCCAGTGGAATAACGTCCTGTTTGACATCACTTTGGCCGGCCTGGGAAGCCGCGTGGGTCTGCCGCTGGCGGAAAAAATCGTGGTTTCCGCGGCCGTGCTGATTTTTTTCTGGGGCGCGTTCGCGCTGGCCTCGGCCGCCGCGCGCCGCGCCGCTTGGTTCGTGCTTCCTTGTCTGGCCGTGGTGGCCTACGGCTGGACGTTTCAGATGGGCTTCCTGAACTACTACCTTTCGCTGGGCTTCTCGTTTTTCGGAGTGGCCCTGCTGTGGCGGGGCCGGGGATGGGAACGGGCGGCGTCATTGGCGCTGGTCCCGCTCATCTGGCTGGCGCATCCGCTGGGTGTCGTTCTGATGGGCAGCGCGGGCGCCTGGGTCGTGGTCGCGGAAAATGCACCGCTTCGCCGCCAGATTCTCGCCGGTGTCGCCGCTGTGGTCCTGCTCGTTTCCGTCCGACTGTATATTCTGGGGCACTATTCGGTTTTCTGGTCGCCCGAACCCGGCTATCGCTTCAACGGTTCGGATCAGTTGCTTCTCTACGGGCCGCAGTATCGCCTGCCCATGAATTTGCTGCTGGTTTTCATGCTGTTCAGCGTGCTCGCCGATGTGATCCGGCGCCACAGCGCCGGGGAGCGATTGGTCTCCTACCTGGTGCCCGCGCAACTCTACGGCTTGGCCCTTTTGGCCGTCCTGCTGATCCCGGCGGGAATCGTCCTGCCGCAATTCGCGGCGCCCGCGGGCTTTCTTCCCGAGCGCCTTTCCAGCATCTGCGCGATTATGGCGTGTTGCCTGCTGGCCGTCATGAAACCCCAAAAATGGCACCTCGCCGGCTTCGCCGCATTCGCCGCGGTGTTCTTTTTCTACGTGTACACGGATACGGCCAAGATCAACCGCATGGAAGTGCAGGCGGGACGCTATCAGCGCGTGATCCCCGCGGGCCGGCGCATCGTCGCCACCATCTGGCCATTTGTGGGCTCGCGCGTGTTCATGCATCACATTGTGGACCGCGCCTGCATTGGACAATGCTTCAGCTACGGAAATTACGAACCCGCCTCCGGACATTTTCGCGTTCGCGCAAATCCCGGCAATCCCTACGTCACCGCCAGTGTAGATGCTTCCATCGCCATGCAACGGGGGGAGTACACAGTCCAACCGCAGGATCTCCCCATGTTCCAGATCTACCAGTGCAACCTCAACATGACGGAACTGTGCATGCGCGAGCTTCCCGCCGGAGAGGTCAATGGGCGCTACGGCCTTCACCCCACCCGCTCGCCTGCGCCCGCTGCCCCGGCGCCGGATGCCCCAGCGTCCCCGCAAACCAGCCTTCCCTGACGCGCTCTTCCGATTCTGGTTCTCGGTGGTTTTCAGTCTCGGGGCCGGGGTACCATGGTGGTAGGCTGATGAGCTGAAATGACTTCTCGCGCCAAGACCGCCGCGCTGATTCTGCTGCTGACGCTTGGCGGCTCGCTCTTTGCCGCGCAGCGCTTCCAGACGCCCCGCTCTTGGGAGTACGCTCGCGAGATGCAGAATCCGGCAGACGAAGATCCCCCGGACGCGGATGAGAAGACCGAGTTCGCGTTCGCGCGGCTGCGCTACCGCTCTCCCGGCCGGAACTTCCGGGGAAGCTGGGGGACAGACTCCAACAAGGCGGAACGAGTTTTTTCGCAGGGCCTTCGGCGCCTCACGCGAATTCATACGCGCTCGGTCGAAGAGATCATTGACGTGGATAGCGATGAAATCTTCGACTGGCCCTGGATCTATGCGGTCGAGGTGGGCGGCTGGGAGCTGAGCGATTCCCAAGCCAAACGCCTGCGCGATTACCTGGACCGCGGCGGCTTCCTGATGGTGGACGATTTCCACGGAAGCTGGGAGTGGGCCGCGTTCATGGCCAGCCTGCAACGAGTTTTTCCCGACCGGCAAGTCGTGAAACTGGACAACGGCGACCAGATTTTCCACATCCTCTACGATCTCGGCGAGCGCTTCCAGGTGCCGGGCCGGCAGTACCTCCGCTCCGGACTTACTTACGAAGACGACGGCGTGGAGGCCGACTGGCGGGCCGTGGTGGACGACCAGGGACGCATCCAAGTGGCCATCTGCCACAACATGGACCTGGGCGACGCCTGGGAATGGGCCGACCTGCCGCAATTTCCGGAGAAATTCACGTCCATGGCCTACCGCATCGGAATCAACTACGTCATGTACGCCTTCAGCCATTAGCCCCTGCCCGCAATTAGTGTCAGTCTGACACCACCCCTACTGCACCGTGAGCGTGACCGCGGTGGTACGCGTGGCGGGTCCGCTGGTAGCGGTTACGGTCAGCGGGTACGTTCCCGCTGGAGTGCCGTTTGGATTCGGGGTTCCCCCTCCGCCACCACCACCTCCTCCACCGCCGCCTCCGGAACACGCTCCCAGAGTCGCAAACAGAGATACGACCGCAAGAAGCGCACAGGTTCTAACCAACCCTGCCGCAGGCATCCGCTGCTGCATGAATTTCCGCACGGCGAGAGCAGCAGCCACACCGAAAAACACGAAAAACAAAATGGGTGGCGCGGGCAAGCGATACGGCGGAGGCAGCGTCGAAAACCTGCTGGTTGTAGTCACTGTTAACGTAACGGGGGTCTGCACACTGGCTGCGGGCACTGACGCAGGACTGAAGGCGCCGCTGGCTCCAGTTGGAAGACCAGAAACGGTGAAGGCGATATCACTCGGGTTCGGGGAACTGCCGGAAACGGGGCTGAAGCTGATGTTAAAGGCCGCCGACTGACCGGCGGTCACTGTTTTCGCACTGGATCCCGAGTCGGGCTGGATACTGAAATCGGCTCCGCCTCCACGCAACGGGACCATATGCGGGCTGCCGGGAGCGGTGGTGGCAATGGAGAGCGAAGCGACTCGCGGGCCGGGCGCGCCGGGCCGGAAGGTGATGTTGACGACGCAGGAGCCCCCTGGACCGATGACCAAGACAGAGGAGGCCACGCAGCTCGATCCACTGCCCACAGAATAGTCACTCGCGTTTACACCAGTGATGGTGATTTGAGAGGAACTGCTGATGGTAAAGCTGGTCCCGCCGATATTGGTCAGCGTGACGGCCAGGGCTGCGGTGGTGGTGTTCACGTACTGATCTCCAAACTCGACTGGGGCCGGCGATAAGAGGGCTTGAGCTTGGGCGGTGGCAAAGCTGACGACCAAATCGTAAAGAAAGTCCGGGCGGAAATCGCCGAGGGCGTCGGTGACGCGCAGGTAGACGATTCCGGCCAAAATGGGGAGGAACGAAAGCTTGGAATCAAAGGTGAGGGTGCCGCCCGACGGGGTGAAATCGTCTATCACGCAGGACTTATTGAACGCCGACGCGGAGTCCCCTAGATCGCAGCTTGTGAGAATCGCACCGCTTGCGTTCATGATTTCAAGCACGGAATCGACGAACCCCTGTGGCAGGCGGCGCCGGGAGCGAGTCTCGACGGTGAGCACCTGGCCAGCCGGAACATTGATGGCATATACATCCACGTCCGGGCCGTTGTTGGCGCTGATGGAGGCTGTGGTCGTGCCGGCGGCAATTGCGGTGGCGGTGGCGATGGTTTCGTTGCGGGCGACGGCATCGAAGGAGTCCATCGTGGCCAACGCATCGTTGAGGATGAAATTGTTGTTGGCCAGCACGTTCCCGGCGGCAAGTACGAGAGGCTGGCACGTGGCTGGATTGTCGGCATTGGACTCTGGGCCGCCGAAGCATTCCGCGACGCCGGGCAGCGGAATGATCTCGTTGCGCTCGTCTCCTACGGGACCCACGCTGGAGCTTCCGGTGAAGGTCGAACGAACCGACTCGACCTCGACTGTGTAGGTGCCCAGAGGCAGACCGGGGATGGTGTAGTCGCCCCGCTTGGTAACATCCGGCGAGCCGGCAGACGAAGGCGGGCGGCCCAACGCCGAATTACCACGATCGACTTGCGCGAACATGCCGGAGACATTGGAGATGGCGGTGACGCGCGGGTCGCCGGGAGCGCCGCCGGGCAGCAACACGCGCCGGGCGATGACGTTGGCGCCCTGGGCTTCATTGACCTGGTCGGAGAAAAGCACATCGCCGCTGATGGTCCCGAAATTATTCGTGAAGGAATTATTGGGATTCGGATAGAGCGTGGAGATGGCGGATGTGTCGTCCACGGTCAAAGTCTCGGAATAACTGGTATTGCCCGCATCCTCGGTCTGGGGCAGAAGAATCGGAAACATGGTCGGCACACCGAAGAGATCGCCGCCGGGAGTGTTGCTGGGGCAGGAGGCCGAAGGGGGAAGGCAGTTGAGATTCACCTGCGAGTGGCCCAGCCCCAGGAAATGCCCCAACTCATGAATGAAGACGCCTTTTGATTGGCTGAACGCCAGGCCTACGCTGCTGGTGATCAGCTTGCCGTTCAGGACCACGCGGCCGCCGAGGATGGTGTCGGAATTCGCGACAGGATTTGCGGCGGGCTGAATCGCGCAGATTCCGGCAAAACCCAGAACGGTGTTGGAGGTCCCGACGCCCAGCAAGCCATCGGTGAGCGACCCGTCGTGGTCATAGACGATCGGATTGACGCCCACGCAGCCCACGGCGTTGAACTCGGCGACGTTGCTGACGTCGCCGTCACCGGTGAGAATTCCGCCACTCGACGCGACACTCACATTGGTAGTGGTAACGCCAGTCCAGGCACCGAACGCTTGGCTCGTAAGCGTGTTGGCTTGGGCGTTCGTGAGCGCACCGAGTGGGCCTCCATCCGTGGTGTACATGATCGGGAATGCGCCCGTATTCCACTTGGCAGGGTTTCCGCCGGAGTTGACGGCGATGGGGTTATTGGCCAGGACGGGGATGAGGGCGAGAAGGGACGCGAAGGCGAGTCCGCAGAGCGACCGGATCAAGATTGAGCGAATTCGCATCGTCCTGACTTCGCCCAGCTACCGAGTATTCTGGCGAGCCGCGATCAAGCCGCCGACGATGGATTTGAACTGATCGTAGGCGATGGGTCCGGCGCGATGTTCGGCGACCAGGCGCTGCAGGGCGGACGAGAGGCGCGGCTTGAGGCCAGGGGAGGCGGCGTCTATGCCGTCAAACAGCGCGGCATTGTCCATTCCGTTTCGCACCGTGCGATTGCTCGCGGCGTCGCGTTCGACGCGGAACCGGCCCTGCTCGAAGCCCACGGGACTGGTCAGGCCTTCGTCGCTGGGCTTGCGGAGCAGGAGAACGATTTCCTCTCCAAGCCTGTAGCCGAGGGTGGACTTGCTCTCGAGGATATCGGCCACGTACTGGCGAAAAACGAGTTCTCGGCCCGGAGAGCCTTTCAGCGGATCAAGGACTTCGAGAGCCACGACGACGGTGTTGAGGTTTTGGAATTGTGGATGAGGCTCGGCGGTCACTCTGGTCACGCGGGCCAGGACGATATTCTCGGATTCGTCCACCATGCGCGCCAGGTTCATGGACGTGGAGAGCGGACTGACCTGGGCGCGAGGAGTGGAAACGGCGAGGCATCCCAACATGGCCGGAAGCACAACGGATGCGGCAAGGCAGCGGTTGATCAGTTGTAAGCGGAGCACGGGTTCCTGCATGCGGAAGATTCCGCGACAGAAAGAGCGGATGGGATGCCAGACGGAGCAAACCACATTTTCCCGATGGGCGCCCTCAGTGACAGGCACGATAGTGCAGGATTCCTTCATGGTCAAGCATCCTTGGAGGCTGGGGAACTGCCCATCCCCTGCCCCCCTATGTTTTTTGTATGTGCGGAGTACAAAGGGGTTAGCGGTCGAATTTCTGTAAGTGCGGATTCTAAAGGAGTTAAAGCATGATTGTATACTTGACACAAGGGTAGGATTCTGGCATACTCTCCTCATGGGACACGCTTCTTGGGCTTGGCTGACTCGCGGACGACGCGCTTTAGCTCCTGCCGCACTTCCTTCGGGAATAGGCGGCGTAGCACTTCATCGTTCGTTAGTTCGCTGGCCTTCTTGCGTCGTTTCTTAGGAGACTTAGCCATGAATATCACCAACCTAATGACAGACTTTGATTCAGAGGCCGAATGCCGCGCCTACATGGAAGAATTGCGCTGGCCGAAGGAAGTAGAGTGCCCGCGCTGCAAGAGCAAGGCGATCTCCCGCATAAAGAAGCGCGACCAGTTCGACTGTGACTCATGCCGTTACCAGTTCTCCGTAATGTCGGGCACGATATTCCACGACTCCCACCTGGCGTTGCCAAAGTGGTTTATCGCTGTGTATCTGCTGTGCGAATCCAAGAAGGGCATGTCGGCCTGTCAGATTCAGCGGATGCTCGGCGTGAGCTACAAGACGGCTTGGTATCTCTGCCATCGCATCCGCGAAGCGATGAAGGAAACAGACGATGATAAACTGGGCGGCACCGTAGAGATTGACGAAACATATATTTACGGCAAGCCGCGCAAAGGTCGCCGCCGCCCAAAGAAACAAGTAGTAATTGGTCTTCGCCAGCGTAACGGCGATCTGCGTTTGGTTCATGCCGCTAACGGGAAAGCCAGCACGGTGCGAGCAATTCTGAATCAGCACCTCGGCGCACACGTCGAAGCCATCATGACGGATGAATCTACGATCTATCCGTGGGCGCTTAACAAAATGCAGAAAAAGAGCCACCACACTATCAATCACAAGCGGGAGTACGCGGTCGGAGACGTTCACACGAACACCGTAGAAAGCGCGTTTTCCCTGTTGAAACGCGGCATTTTCGGAACGTGGCATAAAGTGACCGCGAAGCATCTACCCGCCTACCTAGACGAAATGTGCTTCCGTTTCAATAATCGCAAAAACCCGTATCTTTTCCGCGATACCATTCTCAAGCTAATCAAGACTCCGAACCTTGAATACAAAGAACTCACGGCGCAACAGGCAGAACCTCCTGCTGCTTGATGGCTTGTAGTTCTCCGGTCGAAGGATTGTCGAACCACAGGTCCCAGCTTGAATCAACGCCGTTACTGCTGCGCAGCCGCACATGCGCCCTAATCTTGCTGCAAGACAGCTTGTACTTGTCATGTTTCCATCCACTAACCTTGTAGCTGTCGTTGGACATCCCGTAACACTCTGGCTCTCTCTGGTATTTGAACGCGATGTTTAATTCTCTCTCTTGCCCGATTGCGAAATTGACAGTTGCGAGTTTTTCTTCGGGTGTACCATCTCGAAGCAATGGCGGCTCTAGGGTGTCTCCCCATCGTCCCTGCAATGAACACAGCAAGTCTCTTGACGATTCGTCATAAAACGAAATTTCGGCGAGAACGTCTCTGGCAACTGAAGTATCGGTCGCGACCTTTGGGTCATTCTTGAATCTGACATGGACGCACGACAGATGGGCTAATATGCGAGTCATTCTCCCGGTACTGGCATCCAAGGCTTTCAGTTCCCGTATATCATGATGAAAACCATTTGCCGCAACGCGCAGGAGTGGGCGGGCCGCTTCTATTTGGTCAAGTTTGTCTGACGGCTCTTTGATTTTGCGGTAGGAATGGAAAAATTCAAACACTACCGTAATGACAAGAATTCCGATAATCCAAACCTGCCATCCCCATTTCGGGGAGTACCATTCCGCAGCCCATGACGCCTGAAACTGCGCACTGGTGTACTTGCTCACCAGTAGATCTGCATTCGACAGGAGTGTCCAGAGGAAGCCCACTACGAGCCACCACCTGCCGAAAACCCCCTTGGAGTGCTTGGGATAGTTGTAGTTGTACATGGCGGGACTATACACCACGCCTTGCTTGAAGTATACAATCCCGGTTAAAGTGGCGTGTTTTCATAGGACTTCCACTACGGTGTAAGTGCGGATTCTAAAGGAGTTGATCTCGTGTGTTTGCAACACATATGGGCTATCTGACGTGAGCACTTTCCAAGTGGTCTTGTAAGTGGCGCGTGATCCGGGTGCGGAAGCCAGTAAGCGCACTGTATCGCAACTTTCATACTATTTTAACATGGGGGTCAAGTCGGTGGATGGGCGCGAAGTAACAATCAAGAACAGGACGAAACACAGAGTGCACGGAGGGAGCGCGGAGAGCACGAAGAGGAGAATCGCAGATCTGAGATTTCAGAGAGCGAGCCCACTTGCGGGGAAAAAGGCGCCGGCCCGCCCTTCAACTTGGCGGGCCGGCGGTACGAAGAGGTGGGGTGCATGCGTGCGGGCGGGATTCGCGTGTAAGATAGGGCCGCGTCGCAGGATCGGCGGAGGGTAGGCTTCCGTGAAGAAAATCCAAATTATCGAAGATGACCGGGACATCGTCGAGCTGGTGCGTTACAACCTGACCAACGAGGGTTTTGAAGTCCACTCCTCCGCCGACGGGCTTTCCGGCCTGGCCCAGTTGCGCAAGGCGCCGCCCGACCTGCTGCTGCTGGACTTGATGCTGCCGAAGATGCCGGGCCTGGAAATCTGCAAGGAGATACGGCGCGACGCTTCGCTGAACCGGCTGCCGATCTTGATGCTGACGGCGCGGGGCGAAGAGGCCGACCGGGTGATCGGGCTGGAGATGGGGGCGGACGATTACGTGACCAAGCCGTTCAGCCCGCGGGAACTGGTGGCGCGGGTGAAAGCGCTGTTGCGGCGCGCGGAACCGGCCAGCGAAGTGGAGCGGCCGATCGAGGTGGGCAAGCTGGTGATTGATCCGTCGTCCTACCGGGTCACGCGCGCGGGCAAGCCGCTGACGCTGAGCACGCTGGAATTCCGGCTGTGCTATTTTCTGGCGGCGCGGCCCAACCGGGTGTTCACGCGCGACCAGTTGCTGGACGCGGTGTGGGGCACGGAACGTTTTGTGACGCCGCGGAGCGTGGACGTATATGTGCGGCGGCTGCGGGAGAAGATCGAAGCGGACCCGGAACACCCGGTGCATCTGAAGACAGTGCGCGGCGCGGGCTATTTGTTCGAATTGGGCGGGGCGGGCCGGCCGGAGTAGGCCGCGAGGCCTGGGGTGGCGAGGAACGCAGCGGGGATCGGGTAGGGGACCAGTTTGGCGGGAGTTCGGCCACTCCTGGCTGGGAGAGATGTTGGATGCGCCAACGAGCACAGGCAAGAGTGCCTGTGCTACCCGTGCCCGGTCCGCGGCCGAAGTGGGAGATTATTTAGGAGAGCTGGTGCGGATCAGCCTGGTATGGCGGTCGGGTCTGACGCTGGCGTTGCTGCTGGTCGCGCTGCTGCTGGCCAGGAACAGCCGGTACTGGGCGGTGTCGCTGGCGATGGTGGTGTTCGCCGGGGGCGCGTCGCTGTGGACGGCTTGGGGGCTGTCGCGACGGATCCGGCGGCTCGAGGAGTTTTCGCACCGCGTGGCCGGCGGGGATTTCCGGCCATTCGAACCAAACGGGCGCGGGGACGAACTGGATGACCTGGCGCGGGCGTTCAACGCGACTGCGGCGCGGCTGGCGGAGACGATTCGGGTGCTCAGCGATGAGCGAAACCGCGAAGCGACAATCCTGGAGAGCATGATCGAGGGCGTGGCGGTGATCAGCGAGCGGGAGCGCGTGCTTTACTCGAATCGCGCATTTTCGCAGATTCTGGACCTGGAGGCGATGGCGGTGGAGGGCCGGCCACTGATCGAGGTGGTGCGGCACAGCGGCCTGCTGGCGGTGATCAAGCAGGCGCTGAGCGGGGAGAAGCAGGAGTCCAGCGAGATCGTGGTGGGGACGGTGCGGCCGCGAAGCTTTGCGGTGACCGCGGCGCCGGTGCGGGCCGGCGGGGCTTCGGGCGCGGTGCTGGTGCTGCACGAGATCAGCGAGCTGCGACGGCTGGAGCGGGTGCGGCAGGATTTTGTGGCCAATGTATCGCACGAATTTCGCACTCCTCTCACGGCCATACAAGGTTTTGCCGAGACGCTGCTGGGCGGGGCGCTGGAAGACCCGGCCAACCGGCGCCGGTTCGTGGAGATTATCCGCGACCATGCAGCGCGGCTGGCGCGGCTGACCGAGGATCTGCTGGAGCTTTCGCGGATCGAGGCGGGGGAGCTGAAGCTGGAGTTCCAGCCGGTGTCGGTGCGGCAACTGGTGGAGTCCTGCGCGGAGACGGTGGGCATGAAAGCGGAGGCCAAACAGCTTGCAGTGAAGCTCGTCGTCCCCGAGGGACTGCCCGCTGTCCGCGGGGACGCCAACCGGCTGCAGGAGGTGCTGCAAAACCTTTTGGACAATGCCGTGCAGTACACGCCGCCCGGCGGCCGCATCGAGGCGTCGGCCGCCGTGGCCGACGGCCAAGTGGTCATCAGCGTAGCCGACACCGGCATCGGCATACCCCAGGCCGAGCAGAGCCGCATCTTCGAGCGATTCTATCGCGTGGACGACGCGCGGTCGCGGGAGGCCGGGGGCACAGGGCTGGGGCTTTCCATCGCGCGGCACATCGTAGAGGCCCACGGCGGCCGCATCTGGGTGGAAAGCGCCGTGGGTGAGGGTTCGCGCTTTCACTTCAGTATTCCCGCAGCGTCCTGAGACGCCTCCCGAAAGATTCATGCGCGCGTTACAACCGCGTAATCTGCGCCTCACATACTGGAAGTGCCGGGCAACACCTTGTCGAGGAGGGCCAGCGTGCCCCTCGCTGGTCCTCCGACACCCCCTGTGTAAAACACGGCTAAGCGGACCTGACGGCAGGCCCGGCAGGCGAAAACGAAGTTCCCTTGCACCGAGGGGCGGACTTGTGTGGTATAACTCTCCGCCGTGGAAGATGATGTGGCGGGGAGCGTGCGGCACGATTCGACGTTCCCAGGCAGCTCCGAGCGACCGTGCGATCCTTCCGTGTATTGTCCGGTCTGTTCGAAGCGCCTGGAAGCACGCCGGTGCAAGCTGCACTGCTCCGACTGCGGTTATTACCTGTCCTGTTCGGACTTTTACTGAGAGTTGCAGCAGGGACTGAGATTGAGGACGGCGCGCTCGCGCGAGAGCGCAGAGAAGGAGACTCGGCCGTGGCATTGAAGATAAGCAATCGGCAAGTGGACGGCGTAGGAGTGGTGGAACTGGCGGGCCGCATCGTGCTGGGCGAGGAAAGCAATGCCATGCGCGAGCAGATCAAGAGCATGCTGGCGGCAGGCCAAAAGAAGATCGTGTTGAACCTGAATAACGTGACCTACATAGACAGCGCGGGCCTGGGCGCACTGGTGGCGGCGCATCACAGCGCGCGCACGCAGGGGGCTGCGCTGAAGCTGGCGCATCTGGGATCGAAGTTCCAGGAGATCCTGCAGGTGACCAAGTTGCTTACGGTCTTCGAAGTGCATGACACCGAAGCGGCGGCGATCCAAAGCTTCGGCAGCTAGGATTTGCGGCGGGCTCCCGCTGGGCCGAGAGGGCGCACGGTCTGGCGGAGACCGGCGGCTGCTAAACCGCATTAGTCCATTCGGTACAGCGTGATGCCGCTGAGGAGTTTCGGGTAGAAGTCGGTGGATTTCTGCGGCAAGACCTGGCCGGAGAGAGCGATCTCGGTCACTTTTTCAACCTCAATCGAATTCAGCAGGAAGCAGGCCTGTGCCTGGCCTTTATCCACGGCGGCCAAGGCCACGGCGATGTCCCGCTCATAGGTGAGGTGCTGCCCGGCCACGACGGCGGCCGCAGTGATGCCCAGTCCTTTATCCAGCAGCAGCCGGTGCAACAATACGACGTCCAATTGGCGCAGCGCCGGCGGCACATCCGGGAGCAGAGCGGACAGATCCGCCCCGGGCCGCAGCCGGAACAGCACGAACGCGCCGCCCGCGTACATCCCGATGGCAGGGGCGCTCGATGCGCGTGCGGCCAGCTCGTGGCGAAATTTGTCGAAGGCCCCGGCGCGGGCCGCGCTGTTTTCAAACGGCCAGACCTGCTGATCGAATGTGGCGGCCATTTTGCGGCCAAAGGCGCCGGGCTCGAAATCCGGCAAGCCCGCAACCAGGCGGTGCGTCGGCAGTATCAGCAAACCTGCGCTGCGGGTATTGAAGAACGTCATCATCACTTTTTCGTGAGGGGCATCAGGGTCGCGGCGCTGGTGGCGGGCACGGCATTGATCGCGGTAGGCGATGGCGGTCTCGTAGCGATGGTGCCCGTCGGCAATGACTAACTTCTGATCCGCCATGGCTCGCGTGACGCCGGCAATCACGCCGGCATCGAAGAGGGGCCATAGAGTGTGCACGACATCGTACTCATCGCGGGCCTCGGCGGGGGTGGCGGAGGCGATGGCGGCGTGCAGGAGCGCGTCCACGCGGCGCTGGGGGTCGGTGTAGAGCATGAAAAGCTGGCCGGTGTGGGTACGGGTATGGCGGAGCAGTTCGAGGCGATCGGCCTTGGGGCCGGTCATGGTCTGTTCGTGGCGGAAGACGACTCCGGCTCTGTAATCCTCGACACGGCCAAGGGCGATGAAGCCCCGGCGGGTGCGGCGTTCGGCACCGCCGGGCACGGTGTACTGCTGAGAGTAGGCGTAGATGCCGGGGCTGGAGTCGCGCACCAGAATGCCGTCGCGAATCCACTGCTGGAGCGCCTGCTCGGCTCGCGTGTACACATTATCGGCGGCGGAGTCGGCCGGTGCGGACTTGCCCTTTTCAACGGCGATCAGGTTGCAGGGGCTGGTCCGGGCGTAGCGTTCTTGCATGGCCGGGGTGATCTTGTCGTAAGGCTGGGTGAGCACATCCGCGAGCCGCACGCGCTGTGAATTGTAGCGATACGCCTGGAAGGGGAAAATGTCGGCCATGAGCGGATGGGGCGCCCTCCTGGGCGCTTGGCAAAGAAGCGGATTTTAGCAGGCCCCGGCCGCTGCGCCAAACAAAGTTGGGGAGTGCGGCGGAGCGGGGGGCCGCGCCGTCAGATTTCGTTTAGAATGAATGTTGGTGGTGATGGCCGGAGCCACGTGACACTCGCTGACCCAACTCGCTTTGACGGTGTGCGCGCCCTGATCTTCGATTTGGACGGAACGCTGATTGACTCGAAGCTGGATTTGGCGCTTGCGGTGAATGCCACTCTCGAGCACATGGGCCGCGCTGCGCTGCCGCATGCGCGCATTTACGGGTACGTCGGCCAGGGAGCGCCACGCTTGATCGAACAGGCGCTCGGCCCCGGCGCCACTTCAGCCGAGTGCCGGCAGGGCCTCGCGCATTTTCTGGCCTACTATCGTGAGCACATGCTGGACAACACGGTGACCTATCCCGGCGTGCGTGAAGGGCTGGCGGCGCTCGAAAGCCTGCCCATGGCGGTGTTGACCAACAAGCCGGTGCGCTTCAGCGAGCAGATCCTGGAAGGGCTGGGCCTGAGCGGGTATTTCCGATTTGTGTACGGAGGCAACAGCTTCGAAACGAAGAAGCCCGACCCCGCCGGGGTGGAGGTGTTGCTGCGGGATTTCGGGGCCGCGCCGAGGGAGGCCATGCTGGTGGGCGACTCGGCAGTGGACGTGCTGACGGCGCGAAATGCCGGCACCTGGGCCTGCGGGGTGACCTATGGTCTGGGCAGCGAGCGCTTGGCTGAATACCCGCCCGACCTGCTGGTGGATAGCCTGGAGGAACTGGTGGTCCATTTTTCAGGGCGGGCTGCAAGTACAGCCCGCACCCGTCTGGATGGGAACCGGTCCGGACGCTGAGGGCGCGACAGCGGGCGAGGCCTGGCAGCGAAGCCGGATGGTTGTACAGCTAGTGAGCGGCGCAGTACCACTCCCAAGTGCGCCGCAGGCCTTCCTCGAATCCCACGAGCGGGTCATAGCCGAGCTTCTCGCGCGCCAGTGAAATGTCGGCCTGCGAGTCGCGGATGTCGCCTTGGCGCGGCTCGAGGTATTTCGCCCGTGCGGGACGCCCGGCAAATTTTTCGAGCAGCCCGAGAGTTTGGTTGAGGGTATAGCGCCGGCCGGTGCCAGCATTGAATACCATGCCAGCGATGCCCGGCACTTCGCAGGCCCGAAGATTGGCCTGGACCACGTTTTCGACAAAAGTGAAGTCGCGGGAATGCTCACCGTCGCCGTAGACGGTGGGCGGGGTGCCTTTTTGCATGGCGGTAATGAACAGCGAGAGCACCCCCGAATAAGGGGAACTGGGGTCCTGCCGGGGCCCGAATACGTTGAAGTAGCGCAAGGTGACGAACTCCAGACCGTACACGCGGTGAAAAACCTGGCCGTAGAGTTCGCCGATCAGTTTGGAGACGCCGTAGGGCGAGATGGGCGCGGGCTGCATGTCCTCGCGCTTGGGCAGGGTGGGCGTTTCACCGTACACGGCGGAGGATCCGGCAAACACCACGCGGCGCACGTTTGCGTCGCGGGCAGCCAGAAGCAACAGGAGCGTGCCATCGGCGTTGACGCGATTGGTTTCGGCAGGGTCCTGGACCGAACGCGGCACGGAGGTGCGTGCCGCCAGGTGCAGAACGTAATCCGCGCCGCGACAGGCCCGCTGCACGATCTCGGGATCGTTAATCGAACCTTGGAAAAAGTCGAACCGGTCGCGCGAGGGCGGCAGATTGCGCTCCTGGCCTGTGGAAAGATCATCCAGCACGGCCACGCTGTGGCCCCGGCGGAGCAGTTCGTCCACGGTGTTCGAACCGATGAAGCCAGCACCGCCCGTGACCAGATAGCGCATCGCTGCGGTTCCTCCTGTTAGTGGGCGGGCTGCAAGTACAGCCCGCACCCGTTGCTGTGTTCCGACCCGGCAGGGATTGCGCCCTGGCGAGGAGGGAAGACCAAGTGCGGATTGTTTTCTGTGCCACAGGCGGCCAGAACCTCCTGGCACGCGGAGTGCGTTTCCGCTACTCTGCCAATATAGCGTGTAGCGCAGGCGTTGTCATGGAAGGGCGCGGCAAGGCTTGCCGGAGCATACAACGGCCCGGCGGCCCCGGGCCTTCCAACTATATGTCATGATTGCCGGCAGCTTCCATGCAGGACTACCAAAGGGCGGCGCAATGCTGGCCCGACTGGCATGCGTGGCGCTGGGCTGCGTTCCGCTGCTGATCGGGCAATCGCCGAGCGGACGGGCGGGCGTTCCGCGGGCCGGGACGCGGCCGGCGGCGGTGGTGCGGGAGGCCGAGGTGCCCTTTCGCGGCGGAGAGCGGCTGACTTTCCAGGTGTTGTTCTCGAAATTTGCTGTAAAAGCGGCGGAGCTGGAGTTTTCGGTGGTAGAGCGGCGCAATTTTTTCGGGCGTCCGGCCTGGCATTTCCGCGCCAAGGCGCAGACGGTGGACACGGTGCGGATTTTGTTTCCGCTGGACGACCAATTCGATTCGTACACCGACGCAGTCCGGCTGGTCTCTTTGCAATACGAGATGTATCTGCGGGAGTCGGGCGAGCGGCAGGACCGTACCTGGCGGATGGACACCGGTGAGGAACCGCTTGCAGCCGGCGTGCCCGCGGCGCGCGTGGTGCCGGGCACACGGGATCCGCTCGGGCTGCTCTACGTCTTGCGGGCCACGGATTGGAAGAAAACCCCCGAAATGCGCGTGCCGGTCTTTGATGGCCGCCACCTGTACGAGGTGCAGGCACGGCTGGCAGGGGCTGTCGCAGAGATCCAGGTGGCCTCGGGACGGTTCAACGCGTCGCGCATCCGCGTGCAGGTATTCGAGCGGGGCCGCGAATTGGCGGACACGACGTTTTCTCTCTGGCTGGCCGAGGACGCGAATCGCACGCCGGTGCTGATCGAGGCCGAACTTCCCATCGGGTCGGCCCGCGTGGAACTGACCGGCCGGCCCTAGGAGCGAAGCCTACTTCGTCTTGGACTCAGCCGTTACGCCCCCAGCGGCCGGAGACCAGTCCGCCGGAGGAAACGTGATACGCCAGAAATTCGGCGCGGGCTGGGCGAATTCAATGCCACACTGAGTCTTTCCTTCCGCTGCCGGACCGATCCAAATCACGTTACAGTCCTGTTCCTCGGGAGACATGCGGGTGCGGATGCGCAGGGTCTGGCCTTTGGAAACTTTGGATTTCATGCCGACGAGAGCGCCGTGGGCATTGATGACCATGGTCTGCGTGTCTTCACTGAAGGGGCCGTCGGGAGACTTGCCCGAGAGGGTGACCGGCACGCTCAGCATGACCCGCTGACTGCGACGGCGGTGAGCTTCCGGGCCGGAGGGGGACGACCAGGTATTCATATATTCTAAGCTAGGTGACTCTCCTGGCGGATGCAAGCATTCTCAGGGATGCGGAGATTCTATGGGTAACGATTAGCGCGCGGAGCGACCGAAGCGCAGGTGCTCAATCAGCAGGCAGGCGATGTGTCCGATGGTGATGTGAGCTTCTTGAATATGCTGCGGGTCGCGCGACGGCACGTTGAGCAGCAAGTCCACGCGGCGGGCCAGCTCACCGCCGGTTTCACCGGTGAGCGCGACGCGAAAGGCGCCGCGCCGAGCGCCGGCCTCGAGGCCGCGCACGATATTGGGGCTGGTGCCGCTGGTGGAAAGCGCCACCAGCACGTCGCCCGGCGATACTAGCGATTCGATCTGCCGCTCGAAGACACGCTCGAATCCCAGGTCGTTGGCCGCCGCGGTGAGAACGGAAGTATTGGTGGTGAGAGCCAGGGCGGCGAGGCCGGGGCGGTCGGCGCGCATCTTGACCGTCAACTCCGCGGCGAGGTGTTGGGCATCGGCCGCGCTGCCGCCGTTGCCAAAAAAGACGATTTTCGCGCCGCGTGCGAGGGCTTCGGCCGAACGCTCGGCAAAGTTCTCGATGCGCGCGAGCAGGTCCTCCGAAAAACTCTCCTTGACCCGGCAACTCTCTCGGAGGTGCGCCAGAATGGAGTGGCGATGCGCGGCCATGCGATGCTCAGCAGAGGACGATCTTACCGCGGTGGCGGGCGATGCGACGGGTGCAATTGCGCGTGTCCACTACCAGCTTGGCCGATTCGACGATGGCCTCGTAATCATAACTGGAATGATCGGTGGCGATGATCACGCAGTCAAAGGAGGAGATTGAGGCCGGGCTGAGGTCAACCGAGCGCATGTCGGCAAAGTTGTAGTGGCGCATCTTGTGGAGCTGAGGGAAATATGGATCGTTATAGTCCACTTGAGCGCCGCGCTGGCTCAGGAGTTGCATGATCTTGAGGGAGGGCGACTCGCGCAAGTCATCCACATCTTTTTTGTAAGCCACCCCCAGGACCAGCATGCGGGAACCCTTGAGCGCTTTCTGGCGCTCATTGAGGGCGCTGCTGATGGAGTCCACCACATGGTAGGGCATGGCGGTATTCACTTCTCCGGCCAGCTCGATGAAGCGCGTGGAGAAATCGAACTCACGGGCTTTCCAAGACAGGTAATAGGGGTCCACCGGAATGCAGTGCCCGCCCAGGCCGGGTCCCGGATAAAAGGGCATAAAGCCGAAAGGCTTGGTGGCGGCGGCGTCAATCACTTCCCAGATATCAATGCCCATACGCATGGCCAGCATTTTCAGCTCGTTTACGAGGGCGATATTGACGCAGCGGAATATGTTCTCGAGCAGCTTGGCCATCTCCGCCGCGCGCGTGGAACTGACGGGCACCACTCGCGCCACGATCTGGGAGTAGAGCGCGACAGCGGCGCGCCCGCTGGGGGGATTGACCCCGCCCACGACTTTGGGGATTTGGGCCAGGCCGAACTGTTTATTGCCGGGGTCCTCGCGCTCGGGCGAAAAAGCCAGGAAGAAATCGGTGGCCACCTGGTCGGCGTCGCGGCCGCCGGCCGGCGGACAGCGGAGGCCGCCGGCTTCGAGAATGGGCAGGACCAGCTCTTCGGTGGTTCCGGGATAGGTGGTGGATTCGAGCACCACCAATTGGCCTTGCTGCAGGTGCGGCTGGATGGAACGGGCCGTCTGCTCGACAAAGGAAAGATCGGGCTCGCGGCGCTGATCGAGCGGAGTGGGCACGCAGATCACGATGGCGTCCATCTGTGCCAGGCGCGAAAAATCGCCGGTGGCGGAGAAGTGTTTGGAACGGACGTACTGCTGGATCCGGGCGCTGGGAATATGGCCGATGAAACTCTGGCCGGCGTTGAGTTTTTCGATCTTGCCGAAGTCGGTATCAAAGCCGACGACGCGGTGGCCGGCTTCGGCAAAACGCAGTCCCAGCGGCAGACCGACATAGCCGCAACCAATCACGGCAACCTTCAATTGTGCACCTTTGAAGTATTCCGGCTTGCGCTCTGTCATCATGGCGATGGTTCGGTGCTCCGATCTTGTCCGGGAGAACGGCTGCAAGACTCCCGACTATAGCAAGAATCGCACAGGCAAAAAAGCGAGAGGCGGCCCGGTGCGGCAACACCGTCAATATTTTTCATTGCGCTGACTGCGCGATCGCGCCAGCGGTGGCCGGGGGCGGCGCCGTCCGGGATCGAGTCCCGTTCATAGGACAGGACTCAGGTGGTGGCCTGTCGCTGTTGGAAGCACAGCAGAATCAAGTCCGCGCGGCGGCGCACGCCGAATTTGTTCAGAAGATTGGAGACGTGGAATTTGACCGTGCGCTCAGAAATGTTCAATCTGCTGGCGATCTCCTTGTTGGCAAGATTTTCCAGCAGCGCGTCGAGCACTTCCCGCTCTCGGCGGCTGAGGTCGGACGACGCGTCCACCTTGAGCCGGTGAGCGCGCGAATTGTTCAGAATGGAGTCCACAAACTCGGCCAGTGTGGCCCGCGGTACCCAGAATCCGCCGCGAGCCATCTGGGGCAGGGCGCGGGAGAGTTGCTCGCGCGCTTCCGCATAGGTCAACAACCCCTTGGCCCCGTGCCGGAGCAAGCTGTGACTCTCGCTGGTACTGAACTTTTCGCCAATCACCAGCACTCGCGCGCCCGGCGACCGCTCGAACACATTGGTAATCAATGCTGCCGTCGCAGGCGCCGAAGCGTGCGCATCCACCACATACAACAGCGCTTTGGGGATCGGGAGCCGGCGCAAGTCGGGCGCCAGCATCGATTCCAACTGCCGCAGAATCAATCGGTACCCCGATGCTTCGAGAATATGGGAAAAATCGGCCAGCACCAACGGATGTGGAGAGAGTAGGCAGACTTGGAGTTGCTTGCCGGAGGCCCGCTTCACATATTTTAGGCTACACAATACTGTATGGAGGCATCAAGGGTTGGCAGGGGGTCGAGATACGGATTAGATAACCTGACCGCCGAGCAAGCGGACAGCCAACCGCCCGGACCCGTCCAGGGTTTCCGGTAGGCAGAACGAGGCCAAAGGAAAGGCCTGCGGGAGGTTAGCGGATTCGGCAACCGGGGATCGGCGCCACTGCCGCGCCATGTTACGCTTCATCTAATGGCATCGCCCGCCAATATCCGCCGGTATCCGCGTGTGGGCTCGCCGCGCGGCATGTTTGTGGCCTGGCAGGGGGTCGGCGCGCGCGTCGTTTCTCGGGTTACCACGGTGGGCTTGGGAGGCTTGTTCATACGGGTGAGCGAACCACCACCCGTCGGTGACATCATCCGCCTGTATTTCGAGGTTCCGGGCGGCGAGGTTCGTGCGCGTGCAGTGATTCGCAATTCGATTCAGGGTGAGGGGATGGGTATTGAGTTCACCGCCATGGAGCCCGAAGCTCGCGGTCGGCTAAACCAACTGCTGCGGCGATTGCTTCATGAAGCTGCTGAGAGGGAATCGTCCGAATCTGTCTGTAAACCACAAGCTTAAGAAAACAACTGGCTTGCTGTCGGCACTGTGGTTCACAGATTCGGCAAAGGTTTTCTCTGTGATCCAGGCCACAAAGTTGTGTCCCATCCCATGTTTAGTTGTGCCCAAAGGCCATGTTCGCGTTGTCCATTGATTACACGAGACTTACAGGTATAAGTGAGGTCTGAAGGCCCTCACTCCCTCCTGGGTAGTGAGCCCAAGGATTGGCGCCCAGTATGCTACAGGAGAGAGTGGGGCGTCCGCACTCTCTATCTAGGCGGACGAGACCATACATGACTGCTGCTGGGGCGCATAAATCGCAGAATGCGACTCGCAATGATGACTTGCCGCCGGCAGAGATAATCTTCGGCCGTTCAGCGGCCATGCAGGTTATCCGTCAGAAGGTTCAGAAGATCGCCGGATCCAGCATACCGGTCTTAATCGAGGGGCACAACGGGACCGGCAAGGGGGTCCTGGCGCACTATCTGCACCGACAGTCGCTGGTGGCCTCTGGACCGTTTGTCAAAGTCAACTGCGCGGCGATTCCCGGTACGCTGCTGGAGAGCGAGCTGTTTGGGTATGAGAAGGGAGCGTTCACAGGGGCTTACTCTTCCAAGCCAGGCCGTGCGGAAATGGCTGACGGCGGCTCCCTGTTCCTGGACGGAATTGACGAAATTGACCTGGGATTGCAGGCCAAGCTGCTGCAGATCCTGCAGGATGGACAGTTCTCACGCATCGGAGGGCGAGAGGACATCCAGGTGCAGATTCGCATCATCTGCGCCGCCAATCGGCCGCTGGAACTGCAAGTGTCGGCGGGCCGCTTTCGCCAGGACCTCTACTATCGCATTAACGTCGTGAATCTGCAGATGCCACCGCTGAGAGCGCGCGTCGAAGACCTCCCGGAGCTGGTCAGCCATTTCTTGGAGCGACACCGCAAGCGGCACGGCTCGATGGCACAGCCGATCTCGCCGGGCCTAATGCACCTGTTGAAAGGGCACACCTGGCCGGGCAACATTCGTGAGCTGGAGAACCTGATTGAACGATACGTGATTCTTGGTTCCGAAGAGGCGGTCAGCGCCGAGCTGCTGCACACGGGCCGGGCGCGTTCGGTCGCGGAACTGCCGATGAACGGACCGATTCACCTGAAGGCAGTCACACGACAAGCGGTACAAGAGCTGGAACGCAAGATCATACTGAACGTACTCGAAGCGAACCACTGGAACCGCAAACGCACCGCCAGTGAGCTGCGGATCAGTTATCGCGCGCTGCTTTACAAAATCCGCCAAGCCGGCCTGCCCCCGAAACGCTCGCCCCGGCGGCCGGAGGGTTCGCAACCCAGCAACCCGATTCTGGACACGGACTGACCATCGGCCGACAGAACCCGAAAGACAGGATTCCTCACCGGCCGCCAGCGGCAGAGAGAAGACCGCCGACGGACGGCAGCGACAGAGTCTGCCGACGCGGTACCAGCGGGCAGCTAGGTCTTGGTGAGCGAAAAACTGCCGATCACCAGCGCGTCTATTCCCGAGCAGAAGTAGCTGCGCACGGCCTCACGCGGGGAGATTACCAGAGGCTCGCCGAAAAGATTGAACGAGGTGTTGACGAGTATCGGCGCGGGCGCGGTCTGCCCCAGGAGTTCGAGGAGGCGCCAGAGAGCCGGGTTCGTGGCTCGCTCGACGGCATGTAATCGCACGCGGTCGCCGGGCAAGAGAAATGATTCCAGCAGGCGGCGCGCCTCGGGCTTGGCCCGGCCCAGGGTGGTCATAAACCGGGCGCAAGACGATGCGTCAAAGAATTCCGCCGCGCGCTCAGCCGGAACGGAGAGCGCAAACGGGCGAAACGTCTCGCGGTGCTTGACGTACTCATTCAAGTTCTCCTTCACGTACGGAGCCCAAGGGGAAGCGAGCAGGCTGCGGTTGCCGAGGGCGCGCGGGCCAAATTCGGCAGAGCCCTGATACCAGGCCACGATCTTCCCGGCATGGAGCCAGCGCAGGGTCTGTTCCAGCTTTTGGTCTTCGCTGTCGTGAAAACGGTAGCGCACCTTGCAATTATCGAGAACGTTCTTGATCTCCTGATTGGAGTAGCAGGGGCCCCAGTAGACATGGTCCATGGGGGCCTGTCGCGGCGCAGCCTGCCGCTGATGCCGCAGATACCAAGCGGCGCCCAGCGCTGTACCCTCGTTTCCTGCCGCCGGTTGGACGAACACGCGGTCATAACCGGTTTGCTTCTCCACTTCGGAAACAATAACGGGATTCAAGAATAGTCCCCCTGCCAGGCACAATTCTTTTGCGCCGGTCTGCAGGCGGAAGCCTTCGGCGAGCTGAGCGGCCAGTGTGGAACAGGCCTTCTGAACGCTGGCAGCGAGCTGCCGGCGCAGAGGCTCGGCCAGGGGCGTGCGCGGCAAATTGTTGGGAGCGGACTCCTGGGCGACCGGTTCCACCCCGATAGCCTTATAAAATAGGGGCGAGAACGCCACACGGCCGGCGAGTCCGGGAGTAAAATACCGCGGCTGCAATCGAGGGACTTCGCCCGAAGGGCTGCCAAGAATTTCCAGGAACAGCTTTTCCAATGCGGGTTCGCCTTCGAGGCCGAGCCACTGGGTCTTGTGCTCATCGCGATGCGGGGTGAATCCGATGAGTTCGGTGACCTGGGAGAACAGCCATCCCAGCGAATGAGGATAGGGAATCGAGCGCAGCAAGCGGAGGCGCGCGCCTTCGCCGAGCAGCACCGTTCCAGCCAAGCCGTCGCCCTTTTCGTCCAGTGTCAGAACTACGGCGCGGTCGGCTGAAGATGCGTAGAAGGCGCTGGCAGCGTGGCAGAGATGATGCTCCAAGGGGGTGACGCGCGGACCCGCCGGATCGCCGAGCAGCGGCAGCAAGCGCTGGTTGTTCAGCTCGCGGCCGAAATCGCCCAGGGCCTTGGCTTGATAGTAGCAGCTCGAGAGCGGAGCCCGCGGGGTCAGCCGCGCGCGCAGCCAGGCCTCCCGCGCCCAGGCTCGGAGCGGGCGACTGGCGACAGCCAGATGGGTAATGTCGCGCCAGCCGATTCCGGCGCGCCGGAGAACGTAGGCGATCGCCTCACGAGGGATTCCGCTGGCCGTGCGCGAGCGCACCAGCTTGCTTTCCTCCATGGCCGCGACGACGCCCTGTTCGGAGAGCAATGCAGCGGCAGAATCGTGCGCGAGGCCGGAAATTCCCAGTGTGAACACTCGATTTTGTCTCCCGTGCGGCGAACAGCAACTGCGCAGTGTACTCGCCGAGTGCACACGTGTCCATGCGTGGGAGCAAGCCGGGCGCTCTAACTTGCGGAGGCAGTGAATTATTGCGAGGCGGGAGAGAACGGTACCTGGGGCGTTGCACTTAGGGAGGGAGTTGGAGCGGGCGACGGGAATCGAACCCATGCCTGAGGCCTGGAGGGTCTCTGTTCTTCCATTTAACTACACCCGCTTTTTGCAACCAAAGTGAGCCGCGCTGGACCTCACCCGGTTAATCGCGGTATGACGGTCAGCGTTGCGGTCTGAGCCCCTCCGTTCATCGTTGCAGAGATATTCGACGTGGTGGTTGCACCACAGATGGGACGCCGACGTTCTTTCCGATGACCCTTGCGGCTGGTTTCTGAGCCCAGTACAGTTACCTGGAGTCCGCAACCTGCCCACAGTGCCAGTAGATTCGACCTCAAATTGAGCGCTATCTTGGGGACGTAATGAGTGTTAATGGTGGAGGTTCCCAGAAGATGAATTGGTTAGTTATCCAGAATACTTTCGCGATAGCCCATTTGCCACTAATTACTTCCGGTAAAACGAATGGAGAACCCCATGTGTAAGTTAATACTCCTTTTGGTGCTTGCAGTGTTTTCTCTGTGCCTTTCGGCACAGGTGCCAAGCAGTCCTATCTCGGTTGATGCTTTTATTGACATGAATGGAAGTCCTGTCGGAACTCCAGCCACGCCGGCGATTATGCGAGCAGGCACTCAGGGATTTGCCGGCGTCAACTGGGAAATAAATGACTCGGTAGCAGCCCTGAAGGTCGGACCGCAACGCTTTAATCTGCCGGGGCCGGTGAAAATTGGCAGCACCGTATATCCTGCAAACTATCCCCACCAATCCCTTTCCTATGACACTTCCTACAGCTTCAACGACTTTCGGGCATTTTTCCCTGACAACAACTATAGGGCCGTCACGACTGCTGGTTTCATAACGGTTGGTATTCCAGACCAAGGCGATTCAGGCAGCGTGTCAGACTTGGTTAGAATAAGTGGTCCATCTGGCGCCTTTGCTATCATGCAACTTAATAACGGCAATGGACCCGGCTATGTGTTGCATATCGAGAGCGACGGTAACGGCACTATTCGCAGCACAAAGATTCCAGTCACTCCGGGAGGAACTTATTGGTATTCCCTCAAGGCTGACTTTGCAGCGGGCAGAGCTTATTTGAATGTTTATAATACGCCGACCTTCAATCTCGTTGGCAGTGTCACCTTGAATACTAGAACGGGCACAGGCCTAGAATATGTCCAATATGGCAACGGACAAGAAGCCCGGTCCAGCGGTCGTGGAATCAATTTCAATTACTTTGAAAATTCTTTGATCGATTGGACGAATGCAGTGTTTCCGCTTCTTCCATCAGGTTCGGGGGCGCCGCCACCCAATCCCCCCACGAACCTCACCATTCTGGTTCAATGAGCCTCTTGACGTTGAACACATGCGGGCGTCCATTCTCCTTTCGGAATTGGCGTCTCTAAGGCGCTCGCCACCAAGCACTACCGCCTGCGTTCATGGAGCAGCCTTACCCTCGCTGACGCTTGGAAACATTCTTCGACCCCGGGGAATCGCCGCCTTTCAGGCCAAAACCCAGCAGACCGTGTCTCTTTGACCCAAGTACAGGGTGACTTGCTGCCACTAACCTGTCCGCAGGACCAGTAGATTTCACCTTCTGTAGGGAGCTATCTTCAGAAGCGATGACCAGCCTGATCGTTTACGGACAGATTCCGTACCTGAGGGGATTTAGGCACATGAGACGCGCGCAGCCGATTTTGTTCCTCATACCACTGATCTTGGTCCTGATGAATCCGACCGTGGCGCAAGCGCAAGCATGGTCTGGAATCATAGCACCCATCCGGGCCACGGATTGGACGACTCCCGGCGTGTCCGGCGGCATCCCCAACAGGACGACCGTCTGCGCGACGCTTAATCCCGGCGCGACGGCGGCGCAGATCAGTTCGGCCATCGCGAGCTGTCCGGCC
>Ga0214473_10000183_pt1 | contig 88160 bp, 70 predicted proteins | sample RVTome_7_FD_203509 | JGI IMG/M metagenome (GOLD analysis project Ga0214473, IMG submission 203509) | Soil microbial communities from uranium-contaminated site in the Upper Colorado River Basin, Wyoming, United States - RVT98D197 | ecosystem: Environmental > Terrestrial > Soil > Contaminated >... | reverse complement strand
GCACTTACCGGTAAAAATGTATCGGACACGCGATTTTTAAGGCGCGTGCTTACAATTACACAACTGTGACGGCACGCTCATTAACATTCGCGTCTCCGATACAGGAGTGAAGGCACGCTCACTGACGTTCGCGTTTCCGATACAGGAGATTATCTATCAAGAATGATGGTTAAGAACGATATCCCGTTCGGGAAGGTGCACTTTTACCAGGTAATGCTTGTCGTTTTTCGCGTACCAGGCGGTGTAACTGTCCCTGCCGACACTCCAGTTCACAATCCAGCAGTCGTACTGAGTGTTCGCGGTCTCGACAATCTCGCTGCCCACAATGCGGGGAATGGGCGTCACAAAACTATGCTGTGAAACATCGACTACCGAAAATGTCGCGATGTTCCCGTCGGCAAATGGTATGTTCCTGAGAATGAACGGGACAATGTCGGCATCGTGGAATCTGGACGTTCTCATTAGAACCGCTTCGGCCGGCTCCGCCTCGCCCGGAGGATACGAGAGAAATGACAGGTTGTCGCTTGTGTAATTGCCTTCGAACCGCCATTCCTCCTCGCCGACTTTATAAATCCTGGTCGACATCAAAGCTTTGAGGTCGCTCGCCCGCATTTTTACATCTATGTCCACCGTCGTTGTCTCGTTCTCGCCACTCGACCACTCCTGGCGCCACTCGATCCGGTACGCCGGCGCGTTTGCCATTTCCAAAGACGAATAGTCTATCCTCGAGGCGCCTGCAATCTCCCCTCTGACCATCACGTCGTACACTTCAAATCCGCCGATCTGCCACACAACGCCGTCCGGAAAATCGTAATCGAGGAAAACTTCGCTCCTCGCTCCCGGAGAGACAAAAGCCAGTATCGAAATTGCGGTTAACGTCATCAGCCAGCGTTTCATAGCTCACCCGTTTTCCGTAGGAATAATTTGAAGATTGCCTGTCCGACGAAATGGTTCATCGACCGGATAATGATAACACAGAACCGGGAAACGTTTTACACCAATTCCATTTACAATAAGTTGTTAAAATGGAAAATCCCTGTGTCCGTCTCAAGCGGAGCCTGCGTAGCTTGAGACGGTAGGTTTAAATCATTATGGATAAATGTTTAACTGGAAATCAATCGGCATCCATGAGTTTAATTTCAATCCGGGTCGGGTCCCTGTCGAGATCGACCGCCGGGACCGCTATTTCCAGGACACCGTTCGACATCGCCGCCGTAACCTTATCCGGGGCGATCCGCATTGGGAACGCAAGTGTCCGCAGAAAATCGCCGGTGGGACGTTCCATCAGCCTGCACGGTCCCTGGGAATCGGGCAGATGGATTGTGCCGAAGATACTGATCTCGAAATCGCCTGCATGGATGGTGAGATCATCAGGCACAGCCCCGGGAAGGTCCATTTTGATTACGAATGTGCCGTCAAGGAATGTTATATCGACAGGCGGGCGAAAATACCCGCGGCGGTCGGCGACAGGGGCAGACGTTCCTTTAATCTCGAACAAACCTGAGACCTTGCTGAATTGGAATACAAGCATCGCTGACTCGCTCAGGCGCCGGGCTGCAGACGCCCGCGGCTCGATGACGATTTAACCTTACTCTTCCCCCGTTTTACGCCGACATGTCCGTTCCCGTGAGCTTTCGCGACAATTTTCGCTTTCTTTTTCTTCGCGGGAACCTTCTTGCCCTTTACAGTTCTCTTTACATCGCGCTTTTTATCGCCATTTTCAAGCGCGATTTCGATGACCTCAATAATATCGGAAACCGGATGGAAGGTCATCTTATTCCGGACTTCCTCGGGTACATCTTCAAGGTGCGATTCGTTGGTTTTCGGCAGGATCACTTCGCGAATCCCGTACCTGTAGGCGGCAAGGACCTTTTCCTTCAGACCGCCAATCGGCAGGACTTTCCCCGAGAGGGTAATCTCTCCGGTCATCGCGATGCCCTTACGCACGAGCCGCCCGGTGAAGAGGCTTACCATTGCGGCGGCGATTGTGATTCCCGCCGATGGACCGTCCTTGGGTATCGCTCCCGCCGGGACATGCACATGCACTTCCTTGCCCTCAAGAAAATCTCCGGGAAGCCCGAGGGCTGCATTATTCGATCTTATAAACGTCAAAGCGGCCATCGCGGATTCCTGCATGACCTTGCCTATCTGTCCGGTAATCGTGAGCGGGGTCTTGCCGACCATCTGGCGCGCTTCTATGTAGAGGACATCGCCGCCGACCGAGGTCCACGCAAGCCCGGTGGCGATCCCGGGTTTGTCGTACCGGAACGAATCCTTATCGACATACGTTGCGTGGCCGAGGAACTCCTCAATATTTTTATTTGTGATAATGAAAGGTCCGTTCTCGCCGGTCGCGATGCGCCTTGTAATCTTGCGGCAAAGGGTCGCAAGAGTCCTTTCGAGATTTCTCACTCCCGCCTCGCGCGTATAACCCCTTATCAAAGCCTGGTAGCCGGTTGTAGTGACCTTTAATTTTCGCGGAGTAAGCCCGTGATTCTTGAGCTGCTTGCTGTACAGGTGACGTCGGGCGATCTCCACCTTCTCTCTCTCCGTGTAACTCGACAGATAGATGACCTCCATCCTGTCGAAAAGCGGAGGCGGGATCGTATCCGGCAGATTTCCGGTGGCGATGAACATCACGTTTGACAAATCAAACGGGACCTCCAGGTAATGGTCGCTGAAGGTAGAATTCTGCTCGGGGTCCAGCACTTCAAGCATTGCGGACGACGGGTCCCCGCGGAAATCGCTCCCGAGCTTGTCAATTTCATCGAGCATGAACACCGGATTATCCGTACCGGAGTCGCGGATGCTCTGGATAATACGTCCGGGCAGCGCGCCGACATAGGTGCGCCTGTGACCGCGAATTTCGGCCTCATCACGGACTCCGCCGAGGCTCGACCGCACGAATTTCCGTCCGAGAGCGCGCGCGATCGACATTCCCAGCGATGTTTTTCCTGTGCCGGGAGGTCCTACGAAGCAGAGTATGGGTCCCTTCATGTCGGGCTTTACTTTTTTAACCGACAGATATTCGAGAAGCCGTTCCTTTATTTTTTCGAGGCCGTAATGATCCTCGTCGAGAATTTTCTGAACGTGCAGAATATCGAGGTTGTCCTTGCTTGAAACATGCCACGGGAGGCTTGTGAGCCAGTCGAGGTAGGTCCTGACGACCGATGACTCGGCGGAGTCCGGATGCATTCTCTCGAGGCGCCTGACTTCCTTTTCGGCCTTGTCCTTGACATCGTCCGGCATCAGGCTCTGCTCAATTTTCTCGCGGTACTCCTCGATCTCCTGGCCTTTTTCGTCGCCCTCTCCGAGTTCCTTCTGAATCGCCTTCAACTGCTCGCGCAGGACATATTCCCTGTGCGCTTTTCCGAGCTCGACCTGCGCCTGGTTCTGGATTTTCGACGATATCGACAGGACTTCGAGTTCCTTCGCGAGAAACCCTACGACCTTTTTCAAACGCTCCTCAGCGTTGATTGTCTCGAGGATCTCCTGTTTCTCGCCGATGGAGAGGTCGAGATTGGTCGCGACCATATCCGCGAGCATTCCCGGCTCCTCGATCCCGTCGGCCGCCATCAGCATCTCCTGCGAGATGTTTTTGCCCATCGTGGCGCAACGCTTGAACTGCTCCGTGACCGTCTTCATCAGAGCCTGGACTGTGCGGTCCTTGGACTTATCCTCGACAATCTCAGCAAGCTCGACACGGTAGAACGGTTTATCCTGGACGAAATCCACAATTCGGACGCGGGTGAGCCCCTGCGCAAGAACCCTGACCTCATTTTCGAGCCGCGCCATTCGGAGAATGATTGATAACGTACCGATCCGATATAAATCGTCCTTTCCGGGTTCCTCAATCTTGCTGTCCCTCTGGCTCAGCAGGACCACCTTGCGGTTTGTGTCGATAGCCTCGTCCAGTGCCGCTATACTCGCGGGCCTGCCAACCGAGATCGGCGCGACGAGGTAGGGAAACACGACAAGGTCCCTCAGAGGAATGAGGGGGCTGATCCTCGGTACTTCGATAATATCCGGGGTTGGCACCACGGGCGCTTCTGGTTTATCAGTCACAACGTCTGCTCCATCCTGGAATGCAATATTGCGGCGCAAACAGGACAATCGATCCGCTAGGCGCGACCGTCCATCGCCTGAAAAATAAAAACAACACTGCGAGGGCTTCATCAGTCCTCGCACATTATATTATCCGTGCTCGGACACCGTCGTGATTACATCCCTCTTGAAATCGCGACATCTTCTATCTTAGCAGAATTAATCGATTTTAAGAAGACCCCATCTATATTGAACCCGGCTGATGGTGTAGTCGCTCTTATCTGGTGCTATAATTGATTCAGGTCAATAGATTTCACCCGATGCCCGGTTGAAATTCCAGACCGGGTAACGGGTAAGGGTCAAGGGTCTTAGAGAATGTTCAATTACACCCCGATTCGTATGGGATTGATTCTCATCTATTTCCTCCTGTGTAACGCCTGCGGAGCTCCCGCCGACACATCCCAGCAGAGCGCTGCGGGAAACGAAAATGTCACGGGTGACGTGAATTTCGTCGGAGGCGGCACGTCGGCGCCGGAAATTCCGAAGGAGGAGGAACCGTACCGCTCGCCCACTCTGAGCGCCGATCCGCCACCCGAGTCGCTCACCCGTGCGCCTTCTATCGAGCAGGCGAGAAGGATAGCCCAAGGCAACAACAAATATAAAATTATGGCTTGGTTTCACGGAAAGGACTGCGTCGAATGCCCCGACATCGAGCGGAAAATCCTCGCCGATCCCGATGTGATCAAAGCGTCGAAGAACTGGATCTACGTTTTCATCGACGTGGACGTGAATCCCGACCGGTCGGAGTATTATCTCAAAGGCGGCGACCCTCCGGCATTCATGGCGCTGGACGCGGGCGGGTACGTGTACAGGAAAAATTTCGGGGTTGTAACGAAGGATCAATTCCTGACAATGCTCACGGATTGGCGATAAGCAAATCTGCTGCTTGGAAATTCTATAACTTACCCTTTGTTCAGTAGTAATAATCATAACATACCACTTGACAATAATATGTAATGTGGTATATTTTATATCGAAACCGAGAAAGGAGGTTCTCCATGGCTCTACAAGACCTTGCACAAAACGTAAGACGATATCGAATGGCAAAGAAGCTCAGCCAGCCTGATCTGGCGAAGGCGGCTGGCATTTCTCCCGCAGCGATAAAGAACCTGGAACGTGCCGTCAGTGAGCCGCGTGTTCGAACTGTCGAGGCTATCGCGGACGCGTTGGATGTTCCTCTTAGGAATTTGTTCCACCCTGTGCGGAAGCTGCAGAGTGTCCGGTTTCGGTCAAAACAACGGATGCAGAATCGGGAGAACATTCTGGCCGACGCAGCGAGATGGTTGGATGAATTCAATTTCCTTGAGGACTTGTTGGACGAAAAGGCACCGTACTTACTAAGAAGCATTCGATGTTCCAACACTCCCGATGGGATAGTAAAAACCGCGTTGAAATGTCGAGAGAAGCTGGGTCTCAGCCTGTTTGAGCCGATTTACGATATTTGCGGCCTTTTTGAGCACTTCGGAGTGAAGGTCTATTCGATCGTATCCGCTTCGGAGGGTTTTTTTGGGCTCTCGATAGGTGAAGAGGACGGCGGTCCGGCAATCGTAATAAATGTCAATGACAGGATTCCGGTCGAGCGCCGTATTTTCAGTGCAGCGCATGAACTTGGGCATCTCGTGTTGCACAAGAGCGCATTCGATGTGAATGAAACCAAAGAGGACAAACAGGAGGAAAAAGATGCCGACCTGTTTGCGGGGCATTTCCTTATGCCGGATGGCGGTTTCATAAAGGAATGGAACGAAGCATCCGGCTTGCCGCTGATCGACCGTGTTTTCAAGGTTAAGCGAATATTCCGTGTCAGCTACAAGGCAGTGCTTCATCGATTGATCGAGCACAAAGCGGTTGACGGAACGATCTGGATGAACTTCACTGCGGCATACGAAAAGCGTTTCCACCAGAAACTCGAATTCAAAAAGGAACCGATGGGAATTGTATCGCGTGAACCGTTCGGTCTGGAAGCGTACGATTTCTATGAGGACCGCTTCAGCAAGCTGACCCGCCGTGCAATCGACGAGGGCGAGATTTCGCTCGGTCGCGGCGCTGAGCTTCTCAGGATCCCGCTTCTGGATATGAGGGAGCTTGTGCGCAGCTGGGAGGCGGTTCGTTGAATTCCCTCATGTCTGCGGATGAGTGTTTGATTGTGGACGCCGATGTCCTGATCGACTTCATCAAAGCTGACAGGAACATCATATCCATCATAATAAAGCACCTTGCGCCGGTGTACGTTGTCCGTCAGGTTCTCAAACAGGTCAAGGCGATCGAAAGCGAAGAAGAACTAACCAGCCTTGGAGTGACTGTTATAGACCCGGAAATCGAGGATCTCTACACAGCAGCCAAGACAACCAGCCCAACAGACTTCGAGGATCAGTTGTGTTACCTCACAGCAAAACGGCACGGTTTCACATGCGTGACCAATGATAAGGACCTCAGAAATTGCTGCATTGATGATGGGGTGCCAAGCTTGAGAGGATTGCGGCTAATCCTTAGATTGTGTGCATTGCAGCGAATCTCAGTTGCGGAAGCAATAAAAATTGCTGAACAAATCCACAAAAATAATCCCAGATACATAACGAAAACTATTCTCAAAAACTTTATAAAAGCTCTGAAACAACAAAAAGGCAGTTATGGACTTCCTCCCGATTTCTATATCTGAAGTGATCCTGAAATTCAAGTATCTCCACCAGTAACCGTCCTCTTTATCGCATCCACAATCGTCGCGAGAGGCGTGCCGGGACCGTGAACCGCCGCGACGCCCAGTTTCAGAAGCTCCTCCGTGTCCTCTTTCGAAATAATTCCGCCTGCCAGAACCGCTATATCGTCCGCGCCCGCTTCCCTTAAGCCTTTCACGATCCTCGGGATCAAAGTCATGTGCGCGCCGGACAAAATAGACACCGCGACACAGTCGACATCCTCCTGAAGCGCCGCGGTGACAACGGCCTCCGGTGTCTGGTGAATGCCGGTGTAGATGACCTCCATCCCGGCGTCGCGAAGTCCCCGCGCGATCACTTTCGCGCCTCGGTCATGACCGTCCAGCCCGACTTTCGCCACTAAAACCCTTATCGGTTCAGACATTTTATTTACTCCTTATAAATCCCGGGAGATTATACAATATGTTACCGGGCGGTGACAGGCACCCCGATTTCGCCTGCCCGGGTAAGTATAAAAGTGACGATGGTAGTCAGGCGAAATCGGTGTGCCAGTCCCCGCATCATAACTCATTGCACTTTAAGTCTCGGGTCGAGCGCGTCGCGAAGCCCGTCGCCGAGCAGGTTGAATCCGAGCACCGTGAAAAGGATCGCTAGTCCGGGGAAAATGCAGATCCATGGCGCGCTCTCGATCAAATTTCTCCCCTCCGATAACATTATCCCCCAGGACGGTGTCGGGGGCTGCACGCCGAGTCCGAGAAAGCTCAACCCGGCCTCCGAGAGAATATTTCCCGCGACCCCCAGGGTCCCGACAACGATTATCGGCGCGAGCGAATTCGGAAGTATATGTTTCAAAATAATTCTGAAATCGTTTGCCCCGACCGCCCTCGCAGCCTCGACAAAATCCTCCTCCTTCACGCTCAGTACCTGTCCGCGCACAATTCGGGCAATGGATGTCCATCCGACAATTCCCAGGGCGACAAAAATTGTGAACAGTCCCGGCTTTTCGAAAACCGCGAGAATTCCGATCGCAAGCAGTAGAGGCGGGAAGGCGAAAAATGTGTCGGTAAGGCGCATGAGGAGCGAGTCCAGAAGCCCTCCGAAATATCCCGCGAGCGCTCCGACGGTCACCCCGATTAGAACCGCGATGACTTCGGCGAGCACTCCCACGATTAGCGAGATCTGAGCGCCGAAAAGGATTCTGGATAAAATATCCCTTCCGAATTTGTCGGTGCCGAGAATAAAGAGGTTCGTTCTCGCGGGATGGAACTGCCCCTCGGGGACTCCCTCGAACTCGGAATGGATCTCCTCCCACGGGATTCGCGTCATCGGCGGGACCTTTGTCGCTGTACGATACTGCATGGTCATGTCGTGAGGGGATATCAACGGCGCAACGGCTGCGGTGAGGAACAATATTATGACAACAACAAGCCCGAACGCGGCCAGACGGGACCGCACCACCCGCTTCAGTGTCGGAATGACTCCGAAAATGCTCACGGGAACCTCGGATCCCGCTCCGGGGATCTCAGCCGCGGGCTCCTCCAATTCCACAGGTTTATTTTGGTCGTTAGATGACATGTTGTTCACTGATAACGAATCCTTGGGTCGACATAAGCATATAAAAGATCGACAATAAGGTTCACAACGACAAAGACGAAAGCGAACAGCACCACTCCCGCCATAACGACCGGGAAATCGCGAAATTCGATCGCGTCCACGATCTCACGGCCCAGTCCCGGCCAGCTGAATACGGTTTCAGTCAGTACCGCACCCGCAAGGAGCAGCGCGAAATTTACTCCGATGACCGTTATAATCGGTATGAGCGAATTTTTCAGTGCGTGACGCACGATCACCCTCCACTCGCTCAATCCCTTGGCGCGGGCGGTTCGAATATAATCGAGGTTCATCACTTCGAGCATGCTGGACCGGGTCATGCGCGCGATAATCGCCATCGGGACAGTCGCGAGCGTCACGGACGGCAGAATGATATTCTGGTGCCACGGAATTTTCAGCACGAACAAACCAAGATTGACCGAATGATAAGTGATCTCGCCGAATCCGGTGCCTGTGATCCATCCGAGCTGGCTCTGAAAAAGCAGGATGAGCATCAGTCCAAGCCAGAACACGGGCATGCTGACACCGATTAGCGCTACCGCCATGGTGAGGTAGTCCAGGATCGAGTACTGCTTCACGGCTGAGACGATTCCGGCAAATACACCGACCGCGATCGCGATAAACATCGCGACCAGTGTCAGGTACGCTGTGTTCTTGAAGCTTCCCCTGATGATCTCGCGTACGTCGCGCTGCTGACGGTAGGACCGTCCGAAGTCAAACCAGACTGCCGGAGTGATTGTGAGGTCGGTTATCGTACCGGCAACGATTATCTTTCCGGAATTCGCCTCGACAACCTTTCGGATCTCATCAAGATTTTCAGATTCATGGTCGAATAATGCGACAAGATTATTTTCAGCCTTCTCGACAAGGGCGATATTCACGTCTATTCCCAATTTGACATCGTCGATGGTCGACCTGTTGCCTCCGATCATAATGACCGCGTTAGGCATTATTTCGTAGGCGCTGGAAGTGCCGTCCGAGCGTTTGAGATCAAGATGCCACGCGCCGCCTGATTGGTTTTTGGCAATGATCGTCATGTGCTCGGCAGGACCCAATGCGCGGACCTCGACCGTATCGATTGAGCTTTCATCATATATTCCGTCGATTAGCGTACGGACTTCCTCATCAAACACCGCGGTGAATTCGCGGCCTATATGAAGTCCCTCGGTGCGGTAGTAAAAATTGTAGGACGACCCCTGCTCGGCAAGTTCGATCCCGCCGGAGCCTTTGTCCGAGCAGACTTCGAGCCCGTCATCGACATCGTACCAGGTCTCGATTCCCTGGAAGTCCTTAAGCAGCATGCGCGACGGTTCCGAATCAGTGTCGATAGCAACAACGGTCGCTGTACTGCCTCCGAAATAATCCGTTTCGGATGTGTTGTCAGGAGCATCGCAGCCCCTTTGAAAAAGATGAGTGAGTACCTGTCGACGGAACGGTTCGTTACTCACCTTCCTGAGAATTCCATCCGTAGCGAATATTGAATTCCCATTAAGCTGCAATTCATAAACTTCCGACCCTTCATCAAGGTCGCTTCGCAGCTTCAGGGACGGGAGTTCTCCGGGATTACGGACAAGGTTTCGGACCCAGATTCCATACTGGATGTACCAGGGCTTGTCGAGTCCGAATTTTTGCCGTATGCGAAGTTCCGCCTCACGGTCCGACCGCTGGCCCATGATCGCGCGGACGGGATCGCCGGGCACGATGAAGGACAGCGCGAACGTGATGAAACTTATTCCGAATAGAACGGGGATCAGCTGAAGAATTCGCCTTACAAGGTAACGGAACATCGTGGAAGATTGTAACGTGTGAAACGGACATGGGCAAATCCCTTGATTGTGACCTTAATGTAGCACGGACTTTCCAGTCCGTGTCTTTCTGTCGCACGGACATTCCTGTCCGTGCGGCCCAAAAGAAAATCACCCAATGCACAATCCCGCGTTCGGCCACAACATGCCCAGCTTATGTCTCCGCTGACGCTCCTACATAAGTTGGGCATGGCACTGAGCTGTGGACTTACCGCGCTCTTTTCATCCTCGACACCGTCTCACGTTTCATCTATCATACTTCCATGCGCTGCAGAACCTGTAATGCCTACATCCCGGAAGGCGCGACACATTGTATCGAGTGCGGTACATCCACCGACCCTGTGCTCACATGCCAGAAGTGCGGTACCGAGGCGCCCATGAATGCCCGATTCTGCAGAATCTGCGGCGACCCCATGCGTCCCCCGCCCGACCTTCCCGGTCGTGGACCCGACCCGGATGTTTCACGTGAAACATTTTCAGGCGGGACCTGCCCCAGATGCGGGTCCACAGTAAAGGCAGGTGTCCAATATTGCCCGACCTGCGGAACCAGCCAGGTTGCAACGGAACAAGCGGCTGTAAAATCTGAACCGGAACCGCCACTCGCGGAGTCTGAAAATACTGAAGCGCTCGAGCCTGCCGTGGATGTCATATCGTGCCCGAAATGCGGTACAATCCCGAGAGGCGAGGGACGTTTCTGCTACAATTGCGGACGGTTCCTCCAGAGCGACATCTCGGAAACCATCTGTCCATCCTGCGGAGCCACCAACACCCTCCGATATTCACGGTGCCAGTACTGCGGCGCCGCCATGCCGAAATCGAAATAATCGCGATATAACATGAATCCCATAGACGAAATCAAATCTCCGGAAGTTAAGACAGGCTCGGCTGGCGACCTCTATGATGAGCATCTCAGGCGCGACTACGAGTTCAAGCGCGATGTTCACTCGATCGAGATGACCGTCTCGCTCTTCAACTCCTTTATCCTGCACCAATCCGCCGGCGAGACATTTCTTCTTGTGGAGCTTTTATCGAAAGAAAAACCGAAGGCCGGACGCGAATCCCCCCTCAATCTTGTCCTGCTCCTCGACCGCTCCCACTCCATGTTCGGCGGACCTATCACCGAGGTTCTCAAGGCGGCGCGAGTTGTGATCGACCAGCTAACGGGCCGCGACAGCCTCACAATCATCGCTTTCGATCATGAGACGAAGGTTGTGGTCTCGTCGAAAAGGGTGCTCAACAAGGACGAAGCTAAGAAGCGCCTGAACGAGATCGAGGTGGCGGGCGGATCGACCGACCTCCACGGCGCTCTGAAAGCCGGATTCCGCGAGATGAAGGAATTTTCGGGCGACAACACGATCGACAAGATTGTGCTCTTGACCGATGGACGTCCCACGTACGGCGAAACGGACGACCAGCAATTTTTTAAACTTTCGGAAAATATACGCAAAGAAGGCGGGTCGGTGAGTTCGGTCGGGGTCGGACTCGACTACAACGAGGAGCTGCTAGGGTCGATCGCGAGGCTGTCGAGCGGCGGATTTTATCACTCGGCTCGACCGCGTGAAATTAAAAAAATATTCAAGAAGGAAATTGCGCATTTCCTGAACGTAAGCCACCGGGGCATGGAACTCCACGTAATCCCGAGGAAGTGGGTGAAAATCAAGGAGATCTTCGGCCTGCCTCACAAATTCGAGGACGGGAAATACGTGGTGCAGCTTCCGGACCTTGAAAAATACACTGAACAATCCGTCCTATGCACCGTGCAGTATGATCCGCACATCGCGGGACTTTACAGGCTGGTCGATGTAAAGGCGCGATATCATTACGTCGCGTCCGGAGTCGAGGGGGACCTTTCGGGTTTTGCGGCTGCGAGGTTTGTCGATGACCCGACCATAATCAAGCGCGGGAAAAATCCAAGGGTCGACAAGGCGCTGCTCAGAAGGAACGTGAAGAGCGACCTGATCAGCACGATCAGGGGCATCCGCACACGCGTTTTATCGAAGGAGGACGCGCAGGAACAGCTTCGCGACCACCAGCGTACGTTGATTCTCTCTGGAAACACCAAGGAAGCGCGTGAGCTCGGGGAGGCTATTCAGCAGCTCGCAAAAGGTCGGGATGAGGACGCCAGCAAGACATTGACGCAGTCCACATTCTCCCTCGAACGCGGAAAGCGCGAGACAGAGGGTGTCCAGGATTCTGACGTTGATACTGATGAGGCAGGTGATGGCGAATGAACACCTGTCCGGTATGCGAGCACAAAAATTCCCAGGGAGAGGAATGGTGCGTGGAGTGCGGATGGCTTCTCAGCCAGCCCTCGCCGGGATCATCCTCGGATGAAGATACAAATATTGACGACAAAATCAACTTCAAGGCGTTTCTCATACTCCCCGAGCGCGGACGCACGCAGCTAAAGAAGGCAAAGACCGTCATCGGACGTGAATTCGGAGATATACACATCGAAGCCGACCTCAATGTGAGCCGAATACATTTCGCGATCATCGCCGAAAATAACGGCCTTCATCTCGAAGACCTCAGGAGTTCGAACGGCACGCTTTTGAATGGAGTAAAAATTCCGCCGGGACGCCGCTATCTTCTCTCCGACGGCGATGTCGTGACCGCGGGCGACAGCGCGATCAAGATCGAATATAAGGGCCAGGAAAAGAGCGGCGACGAGGGTCCGGGATTGTTCATCGTGGATGCAGAGGGCGGGAAAATTCGGCTCAGGCAGGGTGACAACACGGTCGGACGGCTTCCGCTCAACACGGTGACCATCGAGTCCAGCCCGTACGTCGCCCGTGAACACGCCGTCCTTACGCTCGAAAAGACGCCGTCCGGGCTGTTTTTTCTTTATCTGACAGACCTCGGCAGCTCGAACGGAAGTTTTGTCAATCAGAAGCCGATCCCGTCGCACACAAGGATCAGAGTCAATCCGAACGATGAGGTCACATTCGCGGACGTCACCTATCGCGTTGTTGAAATCCCCAAAGAGGAGGATTGAAAGTTTGTTCTGCCCCGACTGCGGAACGGGCTTGAAAGAAACAGACATATTCTGTTCGACCTGCGGCTATCCCGCCGATGCACTCATAAAACGAATTGAATTTGAGAAAAATTCGTCCATAGGCTGGGCGGAGCGAATCATCGGGAAAAAACCGGGGAGCGCTGAAATCGTCCTCCCGGATGGTAAATTACATACATTCACAGATGTTTCCGACCCCATACCTGAGTCGGAGAAAGAAAAATCGGAGCTGAGATGCGAGACGTGCGGATCGAAGGTCGAGCACGGAACCCTCTGCCCGGCGTGCGGCGAAAGGCTCCCCACGTTGTCGGAAAGCGATAATTTCTTCGCGGCAGTCATGACGAAATTTTTCAGGTTTATCCTCGCGCCGAGATATTTCGCCCAGACATTCCCCTACCCTCTCAGGGGCGGCACAATGCAGGCGCTGTGGATTCCCGCGATTATCACGGGGCTGTATATCCTCACTCTCCCGGCGGCACGGCCTTTCATGCATCTGCATAAATACGAAAATTATGGCGCGATGGGTCTCGCCCTCATCGGAATGACGGTTTGCATCCTTTTTACCCCGCTCCTTCTATTTCTGACATCGGGATTGAATCACTGGGTCGCGGTCCTGCTTGGCGGACGTGCCCCATTCAGAAGGACGGTTCGAGTCACAGGCGCCGGGCTGGCGGTATTAATGACTCTCGGATTAATCAGGAACATCGTCACGGCTTTCGCGCATTTGATCGATCCTGACCTCCTTTTACCCTTGTTTGTACAGGAGCTTTCGGAGTCCCCGGAAAAGGGATACGTCAGATTCATCGTTTATGCATTAATAATCATCGGGGGATGGTATCACGGTTGGTTAATCGGTGGACTTCACCGTCTCTCATGGTGGAGAGCGGTCATTCATTTCATCGCGGCTTATGTGACCTTCATCTGGTGGATGTGGCTCCTGGTTTTATATGGAATTCCGTTAATCGTGAGCAGATAATTTTATGGTCCTTCCGGGTTTTCCGTGGGTCCGGACAGGGCACAGAATTTCTTTAGAGGGGGCGGATTTGCAGCGTTCACGGCTTTAGCCAGAAAACCGACTCAACGCGCGGACGGGACGTCCACGAGACGGCCGTCGGGACGACCGCACTACTGCCGACGGGGACATCAGCGTTACGATTCAGCAGAGACTATGCAAGCAATGCTAATAATCTTCAGAAAAAGCATACACTACCCACTCTAAACCCGGAAGCGCCAATTTTATTGGGAGCCGGGACAGGCAACACTTAACTCGTTTATGATTAGAATACCGAAGTCTATTTCAGGGGACGAATTTGCTCAGGAAAATGTCAGAAGCGCCATTGGAAGTATGGTTATCGAAACCGGGACCGGGGTCGAAGTCGACAGTCCCCCCGACGCCCCCGAAGTAGCCTGTCACATACACGTTTCCCGAGCCATCCGCGGCGACACCGTAGCCTTCGTCCCAATCAATCCCGCCCCAGGTCTTCGCCCAGAGGAAACCGCCCGATGAATCGAAATTGCTCAGAAAAACGTCAGGAGCGCCGTTCGAGGTATGGTTATTCACGCCGATTCCCGGGTCGAAGTCGACAGTCTCCCGGAATGCGCCGGTCACATACACGCTTCCTGAGCCATCCACGTCGACGCCATAGCTCGCGTCGGTCGAGTTCCCGCCCCAGGTCCTCGCCCAGAGGAAACCGCCCGAAGAATCGAACTTGCTCAGGAAGGAATCACGGTAGTTAGTGGAAGTATGATTATCCACGCCGCCTCCGGGATCGAAATCAACAGTCAATTCGAAGTAGCCTGTCGCATACACGCTTCCGGAGTTGTCCACGGCGACACCCGGGCTATCCTCAGCATTGCCCCCGCCCCAGGTCTTCGCCCATAAGAAATTGCCCGCCGAATCGAATTGGCTCAGGAAAGCGTCATGGCTGCCATTCGAGATATGGTTATCCACGCCGCCTCCCGGATCGAAATCAACAGTCTCCTGGAACTGGCCTGCCACATATGCGTTTCCCGATCCATCCAAATCGATACTCCGGCCATGGTCATCAACGCTCCCGCCCCAGGTCTTTGCCCAGAGGAATGCGCCAGAGGAATCGAACTTGCTCAGGAAGGCATCAAGAGAGCCATTTGCTGTATGGTTATCAACGCCCGAACCCGGGTAAAAGTCAACGGTACCCTCAAAATCACCCGTGACATATGCGTTCCCCGAAGCATCTACAACGACAGACCAACCCTCATTATACTTTTTCGTCCCGCCCCAAGTGCGCTCCCAGAGCAAGTTACCGCTCGAATCAAACTTCCTCAGAAAGGCAAACATATCGAAACTCGTTAATGATTCTGCGCGGTAAGTACCCGTGACATACACGTTTCCCGAAGCATCCGTATCGACAGAGCGGCCGCGCTGCCAATTATTTCCGCCCCAGGTCTGTGCCCAGAGGAATGTGCCGGAGGGATCGAACTTGCTCAGGAAAACGTCCCACAAGAAAGTAGAAGTATGGCTGTCCACGCCTGCTCCAGGGTCGAAGTCAACCGTCCCCGCGAAGTAGCCAGTCACATACGTGTTTCCCGATCCGTCAGCGGCGACACAGTAACCTTGGTCCACATCAAGCCCGCCCCAGGTCTTCGTCCATGAATGCGGCATCAGGAGCAGCTCAATTGTCACCTCAAGCGGCTCATCGAGCGTGTCCGTCTGCCCCTCATCGTCCGTGACCCTTAGCTGCACCTGGTAGATCCCCACAGTTGACCATGAGTGATCGGCTTCGACACCCTCCTCGTCATACGTGCCGTCGTTATCCCAGTCCCACTCCCAGAGAACGATCTCCAGTCCTTCACAGTCGTTGTCAAAAGAGCCGGAGCCATCGAAGTTGATCATTTCGTCCACGAAGGCCGTGTACTTGCTGGCTTCGGCGACGGCCGTAGGAAGAGCATTCTCAACAACTACGAGAAGTGGTTCGTCCAGCGTGTCAGTAAGATCGTTGTCGTCGGTCACGCGGAGATCAACGGAGTATTCGCCCGGCGCTCCAAACCCGTGCTCGGCGATCGGGTCTTCGGTTGAGAACTCAAAGGCGCCGTCACCGTCGAAGTCCCACTCATACAGGACGATTGTCCCGTCGTCCGTGGAGCAGGATGCGTCGAAATAAATAATCTCACACGGAATGGCGGGGTCCTGCGGTTCGTAGCTGGCACACGCCTCCGGCGGTATCGGGCCCAAAACCGTTATCTCCAGAGGCACATCCAGCGTGTCTGCCTCCCCCTCGTCGTCCGTGACCTTTAGTTGCACATTATACGTACCCTCGGCTGACCACGAGTGATCAGCCAGAGCGCCATATTGATCATACGTGCCGTCGTTACTCCAATCCCACTGATAAGTCACAATCGACAGGTTGCCGCAGTCGTTGTCATGAGAGTCAGTTGCGTCAAAGGAGATCGCTTCCCCGACATACGCGCTCAGTTGACTCGCTTCCGCAACAGCCGTCGGAGGCATCATTATCCCGACAACCACTTCCAGTTCATGAAGCCGATAAGCAGTGATGTCGAGCCAGGGTTTCAAGGGATCGTTCTCCTGAGCTTCCTTGCTCACAAGACACCTGTAAGATCCCGCAGGCGCGTTATTGTCGTTCTCAACGACTGCCTCATAAGTTGTGAAGCTGACATCATCGGCGATCCAGACTGCTTCGACCTCTCCGTCGAACAACTCAGGACACTCGACAACAACAGGATACACGTCGTCCTTTCCCTGCCAGTCATACACATCGATTGTTAATATGGTTTGCCCGCCGCAATCTGTAAGACCATTACCGACAGGCGTGTCGGTAATAACGATCTTCCACGCCTCCGGGCAGTTGGCCTCGGGGGGAAACTGAGTCATTGGGTCGGTCACCGGTTTTGTGGTGGGGGGTACCCATGACGCATCGACCGCGTAGCCAAGGATGAACTGCGTGTCCGGCATGTCGATGTCGTATGTGGCGGCAATCGAGGTCCCGGCATAAAACGCATTGCGCGTGTTGGATGGGTCCGACGTGATGAACCTCATGTAGCCATTGACTTTCGCGTCCGGAGCCAGCAAAGTGGCGAACTTGCCCTTGGTGTAGCTCTGGTACCCCGCGGGGTCTTGAAGCTCCGTGCCGGAGTGGTAAAGCGACGTGAAACCGTCGGCGTTGACAAGTTCGCCATCGCCCAAAGAAGCGTCCGGTACGTTGAGACCGATTGTCGGGAATGTCTTGCTTCCCCTGAACATAGCGACCCCGCGAACATCGAATCCGGTCAGGTTGAGCGACGGGAACGGGTGCTGGATTTGAATATCCACCAGCTTAGTACCGTGGTCGGAGTTCGTCATGCCGAGCACCTTCACACAGTTCGTGCACAGTCCCTGCTCGAGGAACTTGAGCACGTTCCAGTGACCTTGTACATCGCGTACCGGGATCACCTCAAACTTGTTCGTCGACGGGTCAACCCAGATGAAATGATAGGACCACAAGTATCGATTCTGCTGCGCCGCGACTTCAGCAGGATTGCTTTGAACCTCGATGTTGCTCTGAGGAACCGTCGGCGGTTGAATCGTAGAGCCTACCCCTGAGCATCCATACAGAAATGCTGCAGAGAGAATAGTCAGCCAGATTGTTCTTAAAGAAGTATTCATAGGTACACCCCCGAATGGAGTTGGAAATAGTGTAATAATACTATAAGCCAAAGGTCTTAATTAAGCAATCCCGCAGCCGGAGAAACCTCTGCCGGGATTCCCTGCAAATAATTTGCGCCCCGCTATTCGAACCGCAATGTCACCACTCGTCGTCCCGGTTTGTGTCCGGAACTACCGTCGGGAAAACATTTGCATCTATTTATATCATATATCATAACATCCAGATTACTATCAAGCCCTGAAAGCTGCGCAGGCTTCGCAAGGACGCGACACAAGGCGCCAACTCATTTAGAAAAATTGGTTGAAGCCGATTATCGCTTCCTCGCCGGACGCGCTGAAGCCGTAGTCGATCCTGAGAAGAAGATTATATGGGATGAATTCCTGAGTGTAGAGCCTGATGCCGCCTCCGACACCCCATTCGAGGTCGTCGAAGCTGAACGAGTGATCGTCCCACGACCTGCCGAAGTCGGCGAACAGGACGCCCTGGAAGATGTCGGGCTCCGCGATGAAGCGGTACTCGAAATTCGCCGCAAAAAGGCTTTTACCGCGATGCGTTCCGCCGGTGTATCCCCGGACCTGCCAGTCGAACGGGAGCATTTCATAATCGGGCGGACTGCCGGTAAGGTAGGAATACATGACACGTCCGCAAAGGACATTCTCGTTCGCATATATATCTTTGAAATACGCGGCTGTGACGGTGTGGCGTGTGAAATCGAAGTCGCTCATGGAATATTCGCCGGAGAACTCGCTGTAGGTATTCCAGTAATAGCCGTCGGTCGGGAAATACCTCGAATTGAGGTAACCGCCGCTGAGCTGGAAGTTGAATGTCCCGACCGTCCCGTCCGGGATATCCCTTCCCGAGTAGAAGAAATGGTCATCGGTCCCGAATGAACCGAACGGGTCTCCGAATTTTTCGGTCTCCACCTGATCAAGCTTGTATCCGACCGCGACGCCGTATTCGTTGAGCCACCGGGTCCGGTAGCTGAGGTCGAAAAAGGTACGGTCTACCAGGTATGATTCGCCGGTTGAGAAAATTGTGTCGGTTCGTATGGTGTGGCTGGTATCGAGACTGCTCCCAGTCACGCTAAGGGTGTTATGCCCCCCGAGGAACTGCGGGTCGATCCATCCTGCGGTAAAAAAATGATCGTCCTCGGCCATGTAAATGCCGAGATAGACAGTATCCGCGGAACCGAGAAAGTTGCGGTCGCCCACGACCCCGCCAATCTGGGAGGGCGAAAGGTACCAGGTCCTTCGCGCGGCGAGGTCGATCGTTATATTAATATGTCCCTCCACCTCGGCAGGCTCGCGCGTGAAGTCGGCCATCCAGTAAATCCCGTTGAGACTTAGAAGCCGCTGTTTTGAAAGGGTGATATCCCTCTCCGAAATTTCATCGCCGACTTTGAAAGTCAACTGGTTAAGGACAGCGCTGCGGGAGGTCACGATGTCGCCGGTGAGGGTTATCAGGTCGACAATGCCGATCGGTGTCGTGTCCTCGGAGATATCGACCTCCACAGTCTCCTCTTCGCCTTCGTCGGCGCCGGACGTAGCGCGCTCCTGCCGAATAGTGCCGCTTTCCGTATCCTGAGCCAGGACCGGCACGGCGAGTATGCTAGCCAGAATCATGATTAAGACAATGAAAAACAAATCCGAGAATCTTAGATGAGTCATGAGCGATGCTCCCGCGGCCTGGCGTAGCGCCGAATAAGATGGGCAGATTATAACAGGTTTCATCCTGTTAAACACCATATTGTGATTAACACTGGACAAGATTACTAAGCCGCGCATTAAGAAGGTATTTTTCCCGGGATGGGGACAGGCACCTTTTCGCCCGGAACTTACAGCATAATTCGAGTTTATCGTGCGAAAAGTTGCCAGTCCCCTTTTTACAGAATAATTCACAAACAATGCGCGGCTCAGTAATCCTCGAAAAACCGTTGTTGTGCCGCTTTTGCCGATGAAGTCAATTTCGAACAGCATCAAAATAGATACAGAATAATTTAAGTGAATCCATCGACGGAGCGTGCTGAAATGGACCATAACAAACCGCAGAAATGCTCCGAGGTGGGCGACAGGAAAGTTCTTGAAGCTTTGATTAACCGTAAACTTGCGGCGGATGAGGAGGACAGGCTTCTAAAACACCTGAAGACCTGCCCGGAATGTCTTTCTGAACTGGCGATGTTGTTCGCGGCAGGGGATAATGTCGTCCAGCGGTGACAGGCACCCCGATTTCGCCTGTCGAGATATGTAATAAAGTGAAGTCAATCGTCAGGCGAAATCGGTGTGCCAGTCCGCGCCTCATGCCAGTCCCCGAATTAAACCGCCACAAGCTACGCTCGAAGACTCGCTCCGCTTGTGACGGCCACCCGTACATTTAATGAATGCTTAATGACCGTGATTGATATTAGAACCGACGCTCAGTAATTAAACACCCGGAGATTTTCTAAAAGACGGAATTGTTGTCGTAGAGCGCGCTGAATTCCGAGTAATCGGGATCATAGAGCATGAAGCCGTAATCAAACAACTCCCTTGCCTGCATCCATTGGCAGTCTCTTTCACATCCGAGAACAACCGCGATCAGGGTCTTGTCGCGATACGTGGCGCTTGCGACGAGGCAGAAACCCGCGCGGTCGGTGTAACCTGTTTTAATGCCGTTGCAGAGGGGAAACTCCTTCAGAAGCTTATTTGTGCTCTCAAACGTGACATCCTCGCGATCTCCGAATCTGTCGAAGTGAACTTCCGGTGAGGATACATAATTCTGGAATTCGGGGTGCTTCATCGCCTCACGAGCGAGGATGGCGAGATCGAACGCCGATGAATTGTGACGATCCAAAGGGCTGTCCGGCATGCCGTTCGGATTAACGAAGAACGAATCCTTCATGCCAAGTTCGGACGCTCTCCGGTTCATAATTTCGGCGAAATTCGCAACCGAGCCGCCGATGTGCTCAGCGATCGCCACAGCCCCGTCATTACCGCTCTTGACAAGAGTGGCATAGGTCATATCGTCCAGCGGGATTTCCTCGCCCTCGACTATTCCAAGGCTCGCCCCGTGCTCATCGTCGGCAGTTTGGGAAACCTTCACGAGGTCGGTCGGATCGCCCATTTCGATAGAGAGCAGGGCGGTCATTATCTTGGTGGTGCTTGCGGGAGCACGGATGTCATTAATGTTTTTCCCGTACAATACTTCGCCCGTTTCCGGGTCGAGTAAAATAAATGACGGAGCGTCCAGTGTTGGAGGCTGCGGACCGGTCACGACGGGCATGACCATAAGCAGGCCGATGACGCCAATCGCGAACAGGCAATTTTTTACCTTATGCGCCTTTTTGCTGAACATTTGCGGTAATCTCTACTGTCTCGTCCGAGAAACCGAAGTCCACCGGCGTGACCTTTCCGTCATCATCTTCCCCGGCGGATTCGCAGGTCTCGGGTTCACCGAATTTCGGCCGGGATAGGCCTTCCCGCTCGAACTCAAGAGGCGGAAGCTCATCGATGCCTCCGAGTCCGAAATGAGCGAGGAACTCATCGCTGGTGCCGTACACGAACGGGTTCCCGACCGTCTCCCTTTGGCCGACGATCCTGATAAACCCGCATTCCAGAAGCGTCTGAAGAGTGCCGGTTGTGCCGACCCCCCTGACCGATTCGATTTCGGCCCTTGTCAAAGGCTGGTTGTAGGCTATAACGGTGAGAGTTTCGAGCGCCTGACGTGATAAGCGGCGTTTTCGCTGGAGGTTGTAAAACTGCTCGATTTCTGACGCATACGAGGGGTCGGTTGTGATTTCCCAACCCTTCGACGTGTACTTCAGCCTGAGACCGCGGTCGATGTACTCAGCCTGGAGCCCGTCCAGGGCAGCCGCGATCTCAGCTTTCGAGTAAGGAAGCGAGTCCGCCATGCGGTTTAAGCTGAGCGGCTCTTTCGCTATGAATAGAAGATTTTCGACGAGGTCCTTTATGCTTCTATGTTCTGTGGTACTGTCCAAAAGAGAACACCTCTTCGCTTCGGTGCGCCTCGGCAGTTTCGGGTATTTTACTCAAATGGCGCGACGCACGCCACATTAATTAGTATTAATCAAATCAATTTAATCGTGAACAGGCTCATTTCAAACGTTCTACGGAGAGCCTGTCGAACGGGTCCGGCTGCATAAGCCTGATTCTTTCTTCTCTGGCAAGTTCCAAAACCGCGAGAAATGTCATCACAGCCTGATGCACGCTGAATTCCTCCGGCAAAAGCGATCTAAAAAACCGCACAGCCCCCTTCGGAAGCCATTTGCCGAGGATATCGCGAATCACTTCGCTCAATTTCAAATGCCTGACTTCGATTTCTATCGGACGGCGCTTTTCACGCCTGAGCAGAATTTGACGGTACATATCGAGGAGGTCGAAAATTCCAAGCTCGCCCAGTTCGTATGTGATAACAGGCTCCTCGTCCGTATCTTCAACCTCCCGTCGGTATGTCGCGAGGCTCTCGGCCTCTTTAAGACGCAACCCGGGCATCGCATTTCTGACAGCAAGGAGCCTTTCACGGTCCATTAATTCGCGGATTAAGGCACTCCTGGGGTCTTCGACGTCGCCCCACAGGCTTTCGGAACCGGGGGCTTCGTCGAGCATACGTCCCGGAATAAGGGTACAGCTTTTGATGTACATCAGGCGCGCGGCCATGGCGAGCCATTCGCTGGACAGGCTGATGTCGACCTCTTCGCAGGTCCTGATGAATTCGAGATAGTCGCGGCAGATCGGCGCGATCGGGAGGTTGCGTATGTCGAGCTCCCGCGTACGCACAAAATGCAGAAGAAGGTCGAGCGGACCTTCAAACGACGGTAATTGAAGAACGTAATCTTGCATACATCTTCCGGTTACCGCACTTCAGCCAATTTTTAACCTCTTCTCCGCGGGCAATGCTAACATTCAAGGGAAGCGGGGTCAAGGGGAATTATGTCCACTGGGGCGACAGTGTGTGTATCTGTCTTCAGGGCGCATAAACTTATAATTCGATAAAATAACTTCTATGAAAACAAACCGGCGACAAGGTTCGCTTCGCGTATGATAGACATCCGGGTTGAGTAGAATGGAGTGGTCCCATATCAAACCACTATAGTGGCTTTCTGATATAATTACCCCAGAACATAATAATTCTAAGGTTGGCGTATTGCATCGATGGATCTTGTTCCGGGTTACATAAGTTCATCACTTCACAGCCTTCTATGGGCAGTTTCGTGCCTTGGCCTTGGATCGTTTGTCAACCGCTGGCTGCCAAGCACATCCCGCATCGAAAAAATCGTAATTAATTTCATAGCCGGGTGCCTGGTCTGGATTTTAATTTCTCTCATACTCGCCGCTTTCTACCTGTTCAAACCTGCGCTTATCAGGTTTCTTGTTTACATCGCCGGATTCGGGTCACTCATGATCTATGGAAAAACCTGGGGGGCATGGCTCAGGGATGGAATTCGATTTGACCTGAAAACAGCAACTCTTGTGATCATAATTCTGGTTCATGCGTTTAATTCCCTTGCGCCGGTCATTTCGTTTGATTCAACCTGTTACCATCTCCCGCTCGCATCACACATGCTGGATAACGGGAGCATTATTTACACTCCTTTCATATTTAATTCCGCTTTCCCGAAAAATTACGAGATCCTGCTGGCGATCGGACTGGCGATAGGCGGTGACGCATCCGCTTCGCTCGTAAGCTGGTGGTTTTCGCTTATGACAGTGCTGGCTCTGGTCGCTATCGGTAATGCATTAAATAAACCATCGCTCGGAATCTGGGCCGGAATCGCAATAAGCCTTACTCCGCTCTGGTTCGAGCTTGGACGTATCCCGAAAAACGAGGTCGGGATGGCTTTCGGGATTACTCTTCTGGTTCTATCCATAATGCAGAGATATCCCGGCTGGGTTATTGGGGCTGCGATAGGATGGATGGGCGGGTGTAAATACTACGGATTCGAGATCGGCGGCTTGGCTTTTATAGCTTGGATAATTCAAAACCGTCCTGGATGGCGCAGCGTGCTTTTAAGCATCGGGGTGATCATCCTGGCGGCCGGATACTGGTACGCAAGCAATCTGTACCTTTTCGCGAATCCGATTTTCCCCTACTTTAGTGAAATCTTCAAAACTATCGGCACAGCGAAAATTCCGGATTCGGAACGGTATGTATGGGATGTTTACAGCCAGTTCGACCAGTTCGCAAGCCCGACAACACTAACCGGATGGCTTACCGCCCCGTACAGGATGCTTGTCTCTCCTTCACCGAGTTTTGCCGACGGCGAACATTCCGCATGGAAGTGGGTAGGATGGCTCGCGATCCTCTGGCCGTTCGCTGTGATTCCAATTCTGAAGCGCGAGCACAAACTAATCGGGGCTTACCTGATGATTCTCATCGGGACCGCCCTTTGGGTCACACTCCACGGGATTATCTACTTGCGTTTCCTCACCCCCCTCCTCGTGATCATGTATTTCTTTTCCTTCCTGGTGGTTTCTGACCTGCTTTCGCGGTTTAAAAAACCGAAGCCGCTTGCCCGATCGGTTGCGACGCTGATCTTATGCGTTCTCGCAATGGTCCATCTGGCGGGCCCGACGACCGATTTCAGCCTTCTGAATATGCCTCTGAACTCCGAAGAGCGCGATATTTTTCTTGAGCAGACCTTCCGTGGATGGCCGGTAATACGTGAGCTGAACAATATCGACCCTCCCCCGACCGTTTACTATCTTTATGGTGAAAACGCAAGGCATTACCTTAAAGTTCCCCTTTATTCCGGATGGCGCGACCCGTACGGATTTGCTGTTTTCCGTGAACATACCTCATCCGGAGCTGAACTCGCCCGTTGGTTGGAGGATATCGGGGTCGACGTGCTGGTTGTAAATCACGGTAGGCGAGAAGTCGCAAGCGAGATCATCGAAGCTCTCTCCGATGATGAATTCACCGATATTTATCCTGCAAGGGCCCTCATGTATTACTCGACATCTGTTTTCGCGCGAAGGGAAGTTGAAATAGACTTCTATTTCGAGCCTGAAGACTCGGCCTTTAATAACCAGGATCCATGAACAGGTAATCAGATTAATAAGCCGCGCATTGTTAGGGCATTTTTCGGGGACGGGTATAGGCGCCTTTTCGCCTGTGGATGTCAGCTTTATTCATGTAAAATAGAGCAAGAAGTTGCCAGTCTCCTTTGGGCAGAATGATTCACACTAATTAGCGGTTAAGCAATAACCTCCCATTTGCATACTTTTTACATGTGTACTATTATAGTTGCAGAAAGTGCTTGGAGAGCCAGTTCGACTTTTTCCAGCACACGCAAATATTCAAGTGGGGGGGCGATACCCACGCGAACAAATTAATAAGGAGACCTCCGATGAAAATGCTCAGGTATGTTACCATCATTACTGTTGTGATTGCTTTTGTTATCTTAGTTTCATGTCAGGGGAATCCGGTTGTCCCAACCGGAGAGCAGCCTGGATCGGTTTCAATCCAGACACAATCCTCGGCAGCAGTAAACGCACATACACTTCTCGGGTTTTATTACATCGAGTTCAATACTGATACCGGGGAAGCGCATGTGTTCCAGTCGAGGCAGACCCAGACGCATGTCAATGTTGCCGGGATACTGAACAACACTGGGGGTATCAGCCTTGTCGGTCACCCGGAACTTAACGAACCTCAGTACGGCAGTTTCTATTTCGATATAACATTGACCCACCCGTTCACTAAACCGGCTTTTACCGGATTTGACGTGAAGGGGATTCTGATAACTCCGGGGACGCTGAGCATCGGAAACCTTAAATTCGCCGATGTTGATGAGATCCGGATGGGGCAGCCGGACGGATTTACACGCTGGTGGAATCCGACCGAGTTCTCGACTCCCGGGCTATTCGGATACAATCACGGAAATCTGGCAACGGCGCCGCAAACCGCGCTCACAGCGAACGTAAATCCGTACATGCAGTTCGCGGATATCATCGAACCTGAGGATTGGGCCTATGAAGAACTCGTCTCGGTCCCGCTGGACGACGATCTCGGGAGGGGACGATTCAGCGCTGGAGCGAGCAATACAAGGCAATATCATATTTATTTTCCGCTGAACCCGGGTCCGGAGGTTATCGTGGGATATGCGGTCGACGCGTCCTGGGCGCCGCCGTCGCCGAATCCTCCGACACAGATCCCCGATGACTTCCCGATCAATGCGAACCAGCCCGAGCCATTTTTTGTTGACTTCTATTATTCTGCGAACAGCCTTTACTATGACTCCGAAACCATGAACGGCGGTGGAGCAATGGTTGTCGAGGTGGATGTGTGCGACTGGCAGGGGCTTAAGAACGGCAGCAACAAATTCGAGGTCAGCGCGGTAAGGGTTTACTGCCCGGGTTTGTGGGATGGCGGACTGGATGTCCCGATAATCTCTGAAACATCAGATTTGGCTCATTATGAGTTAGACCTGCACGGTATTGCGAAACCTCAGGCAGCCGGCGATTACCTGGTCGTGGTAAGGGTGGGGTCGAGCAGCGGCGAGACTTATAAGCAGGGAAACGCGAATGCCCCTGAAAGCCCCGTATCGGCATTTTATACCGCGAACCTCCATGTTACGGATCCAGCCTGCGGTTTGGATAGCAACAACTCTCCTGAAACTGCTTATAATATCGGATACGATGAATTTAGCACCGGGGATCTTTGTATCCTGAATGATCCCTACGATTACTACAGGTTCACCGTACCGGTCGGCGTCAAAATGGCGGGCACTGCGACGTTTATTCACGACGCGGCAGACGCAAACAACGATCTTTTCACGGTTGTCGATTCGCATGATCAGACAGTTCTCACGTCCAATTCCTGGAGCGGCACGAACACGATCTACTTTGGCGGGATTGACCTGATCCCAGGTGATTATTACTTCAAACTCGCCGCTCCTTTCGCCAGTATAACATTCAAATATCTTCTTGTAACCAATATGGGAACCATGGACGTAAGCCCCTCCAATCCCCACGAGATTACCGACCTTGACCTGGATTGTTTCTCAACGTGGGTAGACGCGTATTCAGCGGCCGGATTTGCCGCTTACGCCGCGGGCCCTGCCGGTCCCAGGATATTAACGACGCTAGGAATGACCACCAAGAGCGAGGTGCTGGATTTTATATCAACGCAACCGGTCGTACGTCAGCTGCATCTGTACTACAACGAGGAAATAACCAATAATCCGGCCGGACTCGACCTTGTCGATTTTTCGGATGAATTCAATCCCGTTCACCATGAGGATGTGCTGGTTCTTAACGGCACCATCAGGTGCATGGCCATGAATAACGACAACTTATATATCATCTTCGATGACGGATCCCATTCGTTTATCAAAGTGTACGATTGGTATTCGGACCCGGCTAATCCAGCCCTCCTGGGCAGTTTCCAGCTGCCCAATACAAATCATATCGCCGCGGGATTGGTAGATCCTGACGGTCCTGAGACGGTTCTCGCGGTGATGAATGCTCAGACGGTCTGGACCTATGATGTCGAGGACCCGTCCAATATCAGCGTCACCGATAATATTTTCATGCCTGACAACTACGTTAATCTTGATATGGATGTGTCCGGGAATTACATTGCGCGGAGTTATCTCAATTATGACGACAGCACGCTGCGTATGTCGGTCCTGAAGTATACCGGCGGAGTGCTGGACCCGTGGGGGATTTACGATATAACCGGAGACGGGGGCGCGGTCGCGGTTTCCGGGTCGAAGGCATTTGTTCAGACCGACACAAAGGAGATAACATCGGTCCAGATAGACAGCGAGAATAATTTCCAGGAGGTCGACACGATCACCACCCTCGGGCCGGTTTATGACATCGACGCCCGTAACATCAATATGTGTGTCGCGGAGGGGCCCGCGGGTGTTTCGCTGTGGGATATTTCCACGGGCGAGATCTCACTCATCGACCGGACTATTTCTCTCAGCAGCCCGGTTGGCGGCGCTGCATACCTTACCTGGTACTATTTCATCGAAGCGTCTTATGGTTACGGCGCTTTGAAAGTTATACAGGCTACGGATCCTGAGGCCTTGTATGTTGTCCAGGAGGTCAGCCTTGACGGGCAGCCGTCCTGTATCTCCCTGCACTGGCCGATACTTCTTATCGGATCATTCGCCGACAGCAAAGTCTGGGTTTTCGATATATCCAACAACTCCCAGCCTCCGCAGCTTGTCTACACAAAAACGTTCAACGCTCATGTGACGTCGGTGGAAATTGCCAGTATCGCGGGATATGCCGCGCTGGACAACTCGATTTTGAAAGTCCTGAATTTCACTGATTTTCCGACCGTGACCCAGGCTGCCGATGTCACATTACCGGAAAATCTATACAATCTGCAGTATGACAGGTATGTCCTCTACGGCTCTAATCCTGACAAGGTGATTATGTACGATGCTGAAGGCGAGCTTACAATGGGATTTATAGATGAATACGCCTACGGGGGGCCATACGACATCAAGGACCTTGAAAAATACGGTTATTCACTCTTCCTTTGCACGACGGACACGATGGAAAATTGCGGTTTCTACAATGCATGGGAACCCACGGGATCGATCGGATACCCACTGCCGTATGCGCCGGACAACCAGTATATAGATATTCAGGGTTCGTTCGGGTATTTCGGTTCAATGAATCACAGCCCGGTAATTATGCAGCTTTACCCGGAAGAGTCACCGTCGGTTTATTCGGATCCGTTCGGACCCAAGTGGCCGGCTCCAATCCGGGACATCATGGCTGCCGATGATTTGTTTTTCATAATGCACGACGTACTGGGACTGCGTGTGTTTAAGCTTTATTGAGAAAATGTGCGTTGACCGGTCAGAGAATCACATAGATTACCTGGTTTGCGCAGCCGTAAATGACCGGACCGTCGTTGAACAGACCGTTCAGTCCAGGGACTAATAATTTTGCCTTGAAAACCATGCTGTCGGGATCGGAAATATCGACTACGTATAAGTATTTTTCGGAAGAAGCGCCGACAATAAACGCGGAGACGTAAGCGTAATCACCGTTAATTACGATATCCGTGGGGTCGAACAGATTCTCCTCACACCAGTGACCGAGATAGGGAGGGTAGACCGGGTCGGATGCGACATCGTATACTTCCACACCCAGTTCCTGAAATGGCGGCCCATTCCCGTCATAAGCCCCCATGTACATGATATTGTCCTGAAACGCCATGCAGTTAACATCGCTGATATCCCATGTCGTTAAATAGGTCGGCACGGCAGGATCGTTGAGTATACTGTACACATGCATGCCTGCATTCTTGTGAGCGGCATAGAGAAATCCATTATTTTGTTTTAACTGCTTCAACTGCGCATGTTCGGGAAGAAGAATGCTGAATGGATCGGACACATTCTCGGGGTCGGATATATCGTAAACCCTGAGCCAGTCGGTGTCTTCATCATAATCGGCGCCTATGCCGTAGAGGTAGTCGCCGACAATAGCGATGCTTACCGTGTTAAATTCGGGAAACGCCTTTACAAGGAACGGGTCGTACGGGTCAGCGACGTCTATTATCAGGAATGAGTGAGAGTCACCGATGTAGGCATAGTGATCCTTGACTTCAACTTCATACGGGGATGAGTAATTGTCCCATTCGCCGATCTTGTTAAGCTCCAATGGGGACGGCTTTTCGTAAATGCTCAGTCCGAAAAGTGTATCGACGGAATAAACATAATTGCCGGAGACACAGCCATCGTAACCGCCCCCTTCGTAGGAATTCACAATCGTCGGATTCGATGGATCGCCGCCCAGATCGGGAGTACAGGCGATATAAACTTCGTTTACGTCCTCGTTACCGGCCTGGTCCTCGCCACGGACCGCGTAGTACCACTCCTCGAGTGGTGGAAAAGTGTAGACCTTGAACTCATAATCGGATGTAATGCCTGTTTCAACATCGATGTCGGGTATTTTGTTGGCAGTGTCGAAATCGAACGGCAGGGTCTGAGTATAATAGACGTTATATTTAACGGGAGGAGTTTCATCGTCGACAGCAGCGTTAAATTCAATAAGAGCATAGCCGGGACCCGGCGTCGCGCTCTGAATTCCCGTTGTAATTGGCCAATAAGGCGGATCTAAATCGAGATCGAATTGAGTTTCGCTGCTGACGATCGGGAAACATGAGTAATGCGCTTCCACACCCTCGCTGGTGGCGACATCCTTATAGCTTTCGAGCGACAATCTGAGAGTGGACCCGACCGGCGGATCGATAACTTTCGCGGTCACGAAAAAAGTCAGGGGATTGGTGTCGGCGCACTGCATATCCAGGTCCTGCAGCCTGAATTTGTTCAACGAGGGATTCACGGTCTCCGAAACCAGAATGTCTGTCTTGTCGAGCGTACCGCTCCCGTACTTATCCCAGTACAATCGGACATTCTGGATATTCGCAAGCGGCAATGTCCCGTACGAATAAATGTTGATTTCGTCGATAGTCAGCAAATGCCCGGATTCCACATTTAGTTTCAGGAACAGGACATCATTTGGCGTGCAATAAGTCACATCGGCGGCAAGGTTTTCCCCTGTAACAACAAGTTCATTATTGAAATGCCTGACAGTAAGACCATATGACGATGAATTTCCGGGATATGGCGAATTGACGCGGATGTAATATTCACCGGCATCAAGGTCAGGCAGGTCGATGGATTCAAAGCTTGAATCGAAATGGTTATATGTGTTTGAAGACGCAATCGGGGTAATCAGGCTTGAATCGGAGAAAACCTGCAGGTCCAGATTTTCGCCGTATGTAATTATGCTGAGATCGATATCGACATACCCGTCCGAGCCGGTCGTGAATTTATAAAGGTCGTACGGGTCGTAATGCGGACTGACGGGGACATCATGGATCGAATCCCATACTCCGTCGCAGGGAACATCGATTTGAACAAACCCGAGAGGGTCTTCAAGGTCTGAAAATCTATCCGGTCCATATGCCGCCCTGATGGCGTTCACACGTCCGTAGCCGGTCTCAATATCAAACCCGGGAACGTTCAGGTCGTCGGCTGTCGAAACAACCCTCTGGCTGCACCAAAGGGGAGATTTTTCCGGATGCAGGCTTTTGACAAGGGCTAAGACTCCCGCGACGAAAGGTGTCGCGCATGATGTTCCTCGGAAAAACCCGACCGGGTAATATCCGTGGTAATAATAATTGTTCCCGCCGCCGTGAGTGGTTGTGTACTGATCGCCGAATCCCATCACCATGAGGTCTTCGCCGTAGTTGGAGCCCCACCCATAATAATCCTCGCCCGGAACGATGCGTTTTTCGTCGCGTGGATCCAGTCCCGCGGTCCATGGGCATGTCGCGCCGACAGCGATAACCGAGTCGAAACGCGCGGGATAATCGACAATGCCAACGTTATCGTTACCGGCTGCAGCCACAAGGATCGAGCCGTTGCCGTTATTCCACGCGTCATCGCAGGCCTGTTCGATTATCGCCGAATAAATCGACACGGAAAACGACATGTTGATGATGTCGGCGTTGTTGAGCGCCGCATAGTTAATCCCCTCGACCACCTCGGATTCCAGCGCTGACGATGATCCGAAGTCGATCTTCACCGCCATCAGCCGTACACCGGGCGCCACCCCTGAAATTCCGACACCGTTGTCCTGAACTCCCGCGACAATACCGGCGCATGCGGTTCCGTGATAGTATTCATTATCATCGAGCGGGTTGTTGTTATCATCTCGGATATTCCAGCCCCAGGTATCGTCGACATAGCCGTTCAGGTCATCATCAATTCCGTTCGATGGAACCTCATCTTCGTTATTCCAGATATTCGCGGCAAGGTCCTCATGGGTTTTCCTGATCCCGGTGTCGATTATCGCTACGACGACATCCGATGAGCCTTTTGTATCGTTCCAGACGATGTCGGCGCCGCAGGACGCCGGTCCCCAGTGGTCGAAAGCCGAGTCGCGGGGATTGAGCGGATCGCCCTGATAGGCATAACGCTCATCATCGGGGAAATAAGGAACTTCGGACAAGTAAAGGAGATAGTTGGGTTCGGCGAATTTAACCGACGGCTCGGCGGAAATTTCAGCGACCATGTCTGGAACAGAGGTATCGTCGGTAATTTCAAGCCGATATACATCTCCCCAGCGGCAAGCTATTTTTTCGATGAGAGTAAGCGGGTATTTTTTCAGCAGCGAATATGCCGAGACCGAGGGTGCATTATCAAGGACCACGAGCACTTCGCTGTCGACATATTTCGGGAGATTGGCACGGTCGCGGAATGGCCGGCTGGGGATTTCCCAGTTAATATTCGAATCGGATTGCCACGCCGGATGATCGGATACGGCAGAATTTTCGTTATCCGGAACAACAGGATTGTCGTGCTGATTACACCCGATGACAAATGCCAGCAGAACAGCAATGAAAACCACTAATATGTAACGATTAGTCGGCTTGATCATGACACCACTCCCGGTGATTAGGAAAATCTCCATCCCAGCAAATTTTACCTGAGAAAACGCATTCAGGCAATATTATAATAATTTCTTCCTGTGATTATTATGTTGCGTATCGGAAACGCGAATGTAAATGAGCGTGCGGTGAATGACGCGAGAGTGTCGGCACGCTCACTAACGTTCGCGTTTCCGATACAAAATCACTCCAATCCAAGTGTCTCAAGATCCACTGACGGGTGGGTTGAGAGATACGCGGGGTAGTCGCATTCGAAGAGGAAGGTTAGTTCGTCGGTCCATGCTACTTTCAGGCCGCCCGAATCGACAAGCTCCCTGAAATCGCGCACGAATGAATATTGCGCGAGACGTTCGGGGTCGGTAAGAATCGCAAGGCGCGACGTTTGATAGACTCTGGGCTCGATCTCAGTATAAAGCTCTTTTTCGATCTCGCGCTGGAGCCATGCGTCGCGGAAATGCTCGCTCGTTTGTGTGACGAGAGGGTCGCCGACGAGGTTGAACCAGAGGTCGGAACGTTTAAAAGTCACCTTGTCGTACGCCGGGTGATTCTCCAGCCACTCGACAAGCTCTTCCGGAGTCGCGCCGTCGATGTCCCAGCCGCCCTCATGAACGATGTTGTAGTACATTAATGCTTTCAGCGAAACATCGTCACCGAGAAGTATATGAGTGAATCCACCACGGTACCATATCGCGACATTCTCGGCAGGGGTGGTCGGGACGATCGGTTCCTCAAGCCCGAACCAGGTCACCCATTCGGCTTTAAGGCGGTAGAGACGCGGTTCGAGGCAGAGGATTTTCATCTCGCGCCAATTTTCATCGTTATTGATGTGATGAATAGCGCCGTAGTTGAGAGGCGACTCGCGGAGCATGTATTTATCTTCGGATTCGAGATTAAGGACGGCCTTGTAGCGTTTATCCAGTTCATTATCATCAGTTTTTATATCAGCCTGAAATGAAAATATTACGATGAAAAAAAGTATTCCAAAAAACGGTGCGTGCCATTTGCTTTTTTTAACACTTAATAACCAAATAGTAGGTATGGCCGTCAGTATGCCTACCACAGCGACTTCAAGTGCACGGCCTGTGTTTGAAACTAAATTGAATATCCAGCCAATGATGAGGGTTAACCAGATAAATCCGGTTGCCATTAAGTAATTGGGGTTCTCAACAAACCTTGCGAAGAGCAGTCCGAACGACAACGACATCGCCGCAATGAACGGAATATGATACCGGGTTTCAACAGGAAACAGTTTGTACATTACAAGGACTGTAAAAAATGACAGAATCGCGATAAACCGTCCAGACGGTTTCAGCTTCGGAATATAAAGAACCAGTGGAAGCAAAAACGGGAACAGCATCGAGTAGTTTCGCCCCAGGGCAGCGGCAACCTTGGGCGAGAATGTCAGATATAACCAGTAAGTAAGAAATCCAATAAGCGACCGGTCGTAATCGGGACGGACCCAGCTCTCCGACGTAAACGGCGGATGCGGGAGAGTGGGGAGTCCGATTTCAGCACCGAACGGAAATATCGGATTGCCGGTGAAATCGAATGACCGAATGTACCAGCACAATGGGACTATGAGCGAAATTGAGATGAACGCGAGCGTGTAGGGCAGAATCGGAATTTTTGTGTCCCGATTTTTATTTACCGTGCTCAAAGACCATACGAGGTAAATTATAAATCCGGGAAAAATGATCAGGCCGATGTGTTTGGTCGAGAGAACCGCTCCGGAGACAAGTCCGACCGCGATGAGATGTTTCCAGGATGGTTTATTCTGCAATTCGAGGAGCAAATCGATTGTGAGGAGAATCCAGACCGCGAGAGGTAGGTCGACATAACCGCCCGATGTCTGCACACCGACTCCGGGAAACAGTGTGAAGATAATCGCCGACGTTAATCCCGCAAGCCTGAAATATTTATAACCGCTCTCACCGATCAGGAGTCTTCCGTGACGTACGCAAATCGAATAGAGAAGAAATATCGAGAGAACACCGTAGAGCCAGCCGTAGAGGTTCGAGAGAAAGTCGGTACCGAGCGCCATTGTCCCGGCGATCCCCATTTCGGTGAGCGACGGGTAGTACGAGAAGACGACGGACGGGAGGTCGGAGACTCGTCCGGTTTCGAGCCAGACCGACGGAACGAGGTAGTGATGACTTGTGGCGTCCCATGAGATGTTCGGCGCGAGCGCGTTAAATCCCCGTATGAGGGTGATAATGACAATTAAAATGAGGAATATTAGTTCGTATGAATTGAACGGGACAGACGGTTTCCATGACGATTTTGAGAAAAGCGATTTAAGATCCGACAGCCAGAATTTCAAAAAGATGAGGGCGGGAAGTGCAGTGATTAAGGCTGAAATAATCGGAGTTAAGAGACCGATAAAGCCGAGGACGGTCATTAAGAATGCGTGTGCGAAAATTCCGAATGCGAGCGACCGCGCGATTTTACCGATGGAGAAATTTTCTGGTCCGAAAAATTGATGTCGAATGAATTCGCCAAGACCGTAGAGGCCTAGAATGAGAACGGGAAAGAGGAGGACGGCACGAATCACCAGGAATCCTCCCAGAAACGCCGATCATAATTGATTTTGAAGAGAAGACCTACATTGTCGGATTGGCTATTTACATCTAATTTTTCCAAAGTCTCGGTCCGAAACAATGAATCTATAACAGCGATTGAAAGTACGTCATATTGGAGTCTGCGGTCAGCATATCCTAAATCAGGCCGGACAACGAGATCGTTGTTCACAATGCCCGACATCACCTTTTCCACATACTTGGCTCTTAATGGAACCCAGTCAGGTAAATCTATAATGGAAAAAAGTCCGCGTTCTTTCACCATATCGGGTCCATATAAGGCAAGAGCACGGTAATTCGGACCATACGTTAACATTAAGTATTTGAATCCGAGCGTCTTCCAACTTTCGAGTCTGTTTTTTGTAGGCAGGTCGATTTCCTCGCTGACCTGTGTCTCATACGGGTACCAGACCTTATACGGACGCTGTACGTAAAATATTCTTGGCTCTACGAGAATGACGCCGTCGTCTGGTTCTGTTTCAGTGTTGATGTATTTGATTAAAGGCCAGATGTCGAGCGACTTCTCGAAATACTCATCGACACTCGCGATACCGATAATTGTCGGGACACGCTTGTTGACCTCTTGCGACCGCTCGATAAACGAAAATCCAATCGGGAGGATTAAAAGCAGAGGTAAGATATACTTTACGCTCCAGGGAATCCGTGTGAAAAGTACAAGAAGCCCCCATGCTCCCAACGCGGCATAAAATCCCCATGCCACAAGCATGTATCTCGGTTCACCTGGGGCAAGAAGATAAATAATCGCAATCAAAATCCATGCCGTAAACCAGATGAACGGTATCCTGCCCTTAATGAACAAAATATAATACGTGAAAGGGAGCATTGGGAGAAAGTACCAGGACAAAAGCCGAAATTTGAATTGTGTGAGAGATTCATCCAACGAGATACGTTCAATGTATTTAGCAAAACCTTGAAAGGACCTTTCAACATTGGGATTTGACCAGTACATGATGTCGGGGACTTTCGCGTCCGGATGCAGAATCTGCGTTACGAACGGGTAGGCGAAATCTCCGGTATGCATGAAGCTTTTCAGATACCACGGCATCGGGATGAGTATCGCCAATCCCATCGCACCGAGTAGATAGAGCCAGTGTTTTGCAACCCTTGAACCAGGGATCCAGACCATCAATGCCAGAAGCGCGATGATGTCGACAAACAGGCTCGTATGTTTCGACGCCAGCAATCCTCCCGCGAGAATTCCTATCGCAAGTATCAGTTTCGGATCTCTCGTTTCCCTGTAATGAAGCAGCGCTGTGAACATTACCAGCGTGAAAAACACGAGGAAATTTTCAATGTAACCGCCTTCCATTTCCTCGATGAACATTATGGGCAGGCTCATAAGCGCGAGTCCCGCGACAAGTCCGGGTGTCCATCTGTCCCAGATGCCGTTCGCGTTGTCCGGTAATTTTTCCGCGAACCTTCGTGTGATCGATACAAGCGACACGATCGCGAACAGTCCGGTGAACCATGTCAGGTGATTCGCGGCGAGGTGACCGATTCCGGTGTTGTCAGGACGAAGCCCGCCAAGTCCGAACGCCCATCCGAAGAGCATCTCCGATCCGAACGGAAGCTCCGAGTAGCAGATGTCGAGTCTCGGGATGAAATATCCGGCCCGAAGATAGATCGCCGGCATGGGATAATGATAGGTGAGCGAATCCCACGCGGTTGTCGGAGTGCAGGTGAGAATGAAATCCATCGCGAGCGCCAAAATCAGCACGGCGAAGAACAGCGAATTGATAAGAGTCTTCCTGCTGTCGAGTGAAAACGACTTGATCCCATCCCACGTTTCACCAAGGGATTTTCGCCGTACGGAGCAGACAAACGAAGTCAGTGCGAAAAGTATGAGAAGAACCCACATCGGACCGGGCTTATAAATATGGAAGTGTCCGAACAGCGAAAGGATGAATCCAATTACAATATATCCGAACGCGAATTTCAGAAGGGCGTTGTCGAGCGGGTTCCCGAGGGGATTTTCGCTACGAGTCAGCCACAGCGTGAGACGTCCCGCCTCGTGACATGCCAGGAGAATAACTAATGCGAGTGGTATTGATAAAAAAAGTTCCGGCACTTGACGTTTCTACCCGTGTCACCAGGTTTCGGACGGTGCGAGATTTTCGATCTCCTCCGGCATACGAATTCGATAAATCACGTGATGCAGACCGTCATATTTCAAATCTGAATAGATTAATTCAAGATCTCTCGGCGCGGGTTGATTAAGGTCGAAAAGGAATTCTATCTCAGGACGTCGGTGCGCGCGCAGAACATAAAACTCATCAAGTGACAGAAGCTCGCAGTTGTATTTTCGCGCAATTCGGATCACATCGCCAAGGTCGCCGGACGGTATCAGTATACTCTGCGCGCCGGAATAAAAGCTGACAGAGTGCGCGTACTCCATGATGCGGTCGGGATGATATCCATTTTCGATTAACCAGGCCGCCGCTGCTTCCCTCGGATTGTATGACACCATCGGGTCGGACTGGTGGGTCAATTTGTACGTAAGTTTCGGAAGTGTCAAAAGGATGAAAACGACGACGACAATCGCGATGGCCGGATCAATTTTCGGTGGAGTCAAAAGTCTAGCCTTCCCCCCGGAGAACCGCTCGATAAGCCACCCGGCGACATCCTCGATTCCCCTCGCCATGAACGGGATTAAAAGCGGGACGACGGCTATGTAATAACGGACCTCGACAAAAACGAGCGGGATTCCGAAAATAAACGGGGGCAGCCAGTAGAGCAGGAATCTGTCGGAGTGACGTTCCTGCCATTTGCCCTTTCCGCTGAAAAGCCCGAGTCCGAGCAGCATCGCGGGGAATAAATAAAGAATCTGGACATTGTTCGGGTAGGTCGGCGTGAACGGAAAATCCTGATAGATTCGTACGAGTTTCTGGATGTATTTTCGAATATATGTCGACGCGAGTTTTGAAAATGGAATAGCTGGCGCGGATTCGACATCGGGATTTACATTGATGAGAAAGTCGGAACCGTCCTGAGTCAATTCACCGTTGTATCTGGGATCAACGCGCTCCTCGGAGAGGTCGGACGCGTAAATTCTGGATGCCTGTCCCTGACCCTTGCCGTCGATGACCCACTCGCCGGTGTAATTATGGAGCAACACCCAGTACGGCGCCGCCAGTATCAGAAAACCGACGAGTGACAGAATCGCCTGTGTGACGGGTTTCGAAGATGATCTCCCGCCTTTCCCGAAGATGTAGCTCAGAAATAAAAACGGCAGAAGAAAAATCCCGAATGTTTTTGTCAGAAACGCGAGCACGAGAAAAAGTCCCGACCAGAACGCGTCGTTGGGTTTGCCTTTTATTTCGAAAGCTCTCAGCACGTACAACATCATCATTAAAACGAACGCCGCGAAGAGGTTTTCGGTGAGGATGACGACTGAATAATCGACGAGTATGGGATAGAAGGTCGAAATAATCAGGGCGATGGTCGCGGTCTGCCGTCCGAACAACCGTTTGGTCACAAGATAAATCGCAAACAAAAGAAATGTCCCTGAAAATACCGACGCGAGATGTCCGGACCATTCGAGAGGAGCTCCCATCAGCCTGAACAGGGCGATTAGGAGCGGGAACATCGGGGGCAGAACCCACCGTCCGCCGGTTGTGTTCCACGTGTCGAACGAGACGCCCTTCGCGATATTGTCGCCCGTCAGGATGTAATGGACACTGTCGACACCGACCTCTGATTCGAAGCGCGCGAGGAGAAGTCGGAGCAGGAATCCGGCTATGAGGATTAGCACTAATGCCACGGCTTCCGGAGGCCAGGATTTCGGGACTTTGTTCGCCACAATTAATGATGATATCAATTGTCGGGGTAATGTAGCAATAGCGGCGGACGGGACATCCGCGTTCCAGCGGGCCAGAGTCCCGCGCTCCTGAATTTAATCATTATTCTGAATAACAGGAGAGGGTTTGATAATAAAAAGCCCGAGGAGGAGAACCGCGAGAAAAAGCCCGCAGAGGCCGGGGAGCCAGTCGCCGAATCGCGTATAAAATGTCGTGTCGGTCCTAAGCCCGACCGGCATAGTGATCGCCCTCGACTTGAACAGCTCGGTCTCCTTGTGCGACCTTCCCTGCGGATCGATGAAGCTCGAAATCCCGGTCGTGGCGGCTCTGCAGAACCAGATATGATTTTCGACCGACCTGAAGACATCGAACCTGGCGTGGTGATAACTCGCGCGGGTCCGTCCGAACCAGCTCGTGTTCGATCCAAGCACCAGAATTTGCGCGCCGTTTTTAACCGCCTCGCGGGCGATCTCGGGGAAGAAGCTTTCATAGCAGACCGTGACGCCGATTTTCCCGACCCGGGTGTCGGTGACATAAAATCCCGTGCCGCTCGACACATCGGTCGAGCCCCACGGGTATCCCGGGAACCAGTTAACGATATATTTTTTCATCGGAATGACTTCGCCGAAAGGCACGAGATGGACCTTCGAGTACATCGGGATCACACTGCCGTCCGGTTCGAAGGCGACCATGCTGTTGTATTCCTTTGGCTCCTCCTGAAATTCCCACGCGGTCGAATAATCGAGCGGTTTCCCTTCGGGTGGGAATTGCGTGAGGCAGCCGACAATCAAGGTCATGTCGTAGGATTTCGCGAAGTCGCTGAGTTGATCCATCGTGTACCGATGGCGGACGGCATGCGGGATGGCGGTCTCGGGCCACACAACTAGACGTTTCCTGGCGCCGGATCTATCTCCGCCCAGAACCTCGGCGTTCGCGCGGCTTGAGTTGAGCGCGTCCGCGGTAAGCTGCGTGTATGCCTGCATCGACGAATCGACGAACTCGCTTGTCCACTGCTGGTTTGTCGCCTGATCCCACTGGACAAGCGTCGCGTCGATGTCTGTCGGACCGATCGGACGGGCGAGCGAAAGCGCTCCATAAAGCCCGGTTAATCCGACCAATACTACAGGGACAACCGCTACCGGGAGGATTTTCGTCTTGAACCTGCCCGCGATAAGATGCGTAAGGGCTTCATTCACATTGACAATTAAAAACGTTACGCCCCAGCTTCCCGTGAAAGACGCTATTTGTATGAACGGGAGATTCGACGCCTGTGTGTGGCAGAGAATCGGCCACGGGAACCCAAAAAATCCAATCGACTGCTTGAAATCGATAAGCACTAGTATCGCCGGAAGAAGGAGTCCGAAGAAGTGATGTCGATAACGCCGTACGATGAAAAAAAACAGGACGAAACCAAACGCGTAGGTCGTCGCATTCATAGAACAGAGGATAATTCGCCAGAGGGGAAGACCCTTCACGACATCATATTCATCGATCCATTGAAGCGCGAGGAACAGCCAGAGAAAAAATGTCGCGAAAGCAAACCAGAAAATCGCCCAGTATCCCCTCGACCACATTCTCAGAAGAAGCGGAACGAGCGCGATGAATCCGAACGGCCAGAAGCTGCCGTCCTCGATCGGAAGCGACAGCAGCGTAGCGGACAGAAGCACGCAGACCATATCGGTGCCGATTTGCACGAGCTTTGAATCGTTGGTAGAAAACTGATTTTGTAGCTGGTTGGTTTCTGTCATCTGGCTCTGTCTTTTCGGGCTACTAATAAAATCGCGACTCGGATTTATTTTTCCATCATCGGTATCTTAATGCCGTGTTTTTTCGCATTTTCAATCGCGAGCTCATAACCCGCATCTACATGACGCATAATCCCCGTCGCAGGGTCATTTGTGAGGACTCTCTCGAGCCTACGGTCGGCATCCGAGGTCCCGTCGCAGCAGATAACCATACCGGCATGAATTGAATATCCGATCCCGACTCCGCCGCCGTGATGCACGCTGACCCAGGTAGCTCCGGAGACCGCGTTCAGAAGGGCGTTCAGGACAGGCCAGTCCGCGACCGCATCGCTCCCGTCGAGCATCCCCTCAGTCTCGCGATTCGGGCTTGCGACCGAGCCGGCGTCGAGATGGTCTCGTCCGATAACTATCGGAGCCGAGATTATTCCCTCCCGGACAAGCCTGTTGAATTCGAGTCCGGCTTTCATGCGGTCGCCCATGCCCAGCCAGCAGATGCGTGCGGGAAGTCCCTGGAATTTTACCCGCTTCGACGCCATGTCGATCCATCGAATCAGGGCTTTGTCATGCGGGAATAGACTCCGGATGGCGTTGTCAGTGACCTCGATATCCTTAGGTTCTCCGGAAAGCGCAGCCCAACGAAACGGTCCCTTTCCCTCGCAGAAAAGGGGACGTATGTAAGCCGGGACGAAGCCGGGATAATCGAACGCGTTTTTCAAGCCGGCTTCGAGTGCCTGTCCGCGAAGATTGTTGCCGTAATCGAAACAGACGCTTCCGCCCTTCTGCATGTCGATTATCGCGGCACAATGGTCGGACATCGCCCGCATGCTCTCTTTTATATACTTATCAGGATTTGTCTCGCGCAGCTTCAGCGCATCCGCATATCTCATCCCGTTCGGGACATAGCCGTTCAGAGCGTCGTGAGCGGACGTCTGGTCGGTTACGATGTCGGGATAAATTCCGCGCCTGACGAGTTCCGGGAAGACATCGGCGGCGTTGCCTTCAAGACCGATGGAAAGCGGCTTCCCGGACTTGACAGCATTCTGGACGCGGTCAATGGCATCGTCGAGATCGTCGGTCGCGTCCATCAAAAATTTATGATCGAGACGCCGTTGAATTCTCGCGGGATCGACCTCGACGATTAGCCCGACTCCCTCTCCCATCGTTATAGCGAGAGGCTGCGCGCCCGACATTCCGCCGAGTCCGGCGGTCAGTATGAATTTGCCCTTGAGGGAATCCGATTTGAAATCTTTTTTCGCGCACGCCATGAAGGTTTCATATGTGCCCTGCAGAATTCCCTGCGTACCGATATAAATCCAGCTTCCTGCGGTCATCTGACCGTACATCATCAGACCCTTTTTATCGAGCTCGTTGAAGTGCTCCCATGTCGCCCATTTAGGAACGAGAAGCGAGTTGGCGATGATGACTCTGGGAGCGTCCGGCGTGGTTTTAAATACCCCGACCGGTTTTCCCGATTGGACGAGCAGGGTTTCGTCGAGTTCGAGCTCTTTTAGTGTGCGTACGATGGCGTGGAATGACTCCCAGTTGCGCGCCGCCTTGCCGGTACCGCCATAAACGACGAGATCTTCGGGACGTTCAGCGACCTCGGGATCGAGGTTGTTCATCAGCATCCGCATTGGAGCTTCTGTAAGCCAGCTTTTGCATGTTATCTCGGTTCCACGCGGCGCGCGCACAGTTTCGACTTTACTCATGATGTCCTCCGGTACTGTTCAAACCGGTATGATACCAGAAATGGACGCTGCCTCGCTTGATTTAGTCATGGTTAGGGTTTAGACTGATTTTGGCGCCCGTGCGGCGCATGTTTATTCATGGATAGTTTCGATTACAAGACTGAGAAACCGGTTGGCGAACCGAAAATCACGCTGTTTTCGGAAGCGCGCCTTCCGACCTTCGCGGGCGAGTTCCGCGTATATGTATTCCATACGGACATTGACGACAAGGAGCAGGTCGCGCTCACGATGGGCGACCTGAACGGCGCGGAGGACCTTCTTGTCAGGGTCCATTCGGAATGCCTCACAGGGGAGAGCCTCGGAAGCCTGCGTTGCGACTGTCGCGACCAGCTCGATGTTTCCATGTGCAAGATCGCGAAGGAAGGCCGCGGGCTGATCATTTATCTCAGGCAGGAGGGCCGCGGAATCGGGCTTGGCAACAAGGTCAGGGCGTACGCCCTGCAGGACGATGGTATCGACACGTTTGAAGCCAACCATCAGCTCGGATTCGGAGCGGACGAACGCCACTATGACGTCGCGGTGAGCATCCTTAAATATTTCAACGTCAAAAGCCTCTACCTCATCACCAATAATCCCGAAAAAATACGTGACCTTAAAGAACATAACATTGAGATCCGCGGACGTGTGCCGGTCGAGATCGAGCCGAACGAACATTCTCGCGAATATCTCAAGTCAAAGCGCGACAGGGCCGGTCATATGCTCGACAATATCAACCTTGACGGAACCGGCAAGACAAAAAATATCGGCAACGGGACTTACCCGGGCAGACGTAAGACATGCGATTTCCTTGATGAATAACACTTCTTCGTAAGATGACATCCGCCGACATCACAAAAGGACACCGATTTATATCGAGAATTCTCGAAAACAGGGACATCGCGCCCGTGAATCCCGGGCATTTTGTACTTTCACTCGACGCCCCTGAGATCTCAAAAGCCGCAAGACCCGGTCAGTTTATTCATATTTTGCCCCCGGGAAATTCGGACCTCCTCAGACGCCCCATCTCGATCATAGACGCGAATCCTGCCAACGGGTCGGTCAAGATTCTGCTCAGAGTCATCGGTGACGGAACCCGTCTGATCGCGGAATCGAGGGTTGGTGAGGAGCTCGACATCATCGGTCCGCTCGGAAACGGTTACACGATATATAAGGACAGGCCTGTTGTGATCGTAGGCGGTGGAGTCGGTATCCCGCCTTTGTTATTTCTTGCGAGAAAAATGCTTGATGCTCGGATCAAGCCCGAGGTGCTTCTCGGAGCACGGGATATGCAGACATTGATCTGTGTCGAGGAATTTGAATCGCTCGGATTGAGTCCGGAAATTACGACTGAGGACGGTTCTGTCGGGACAAAGGGATTTGTAACCGAAATTATGGGTCGGGGTTCAATCAAGTCGAATCCGGTGGTCTACAGTTGCGGTCCGATCGCGATGCTGAAGGCGGTTTATCAAAAAGCCTGTGACCTGGATTGGACAGACTGCTACGTGAGCCTTGAAAACAAGCTCGGATGCGGTGTCGGGGCATGCCTCGGATGCAGCATTCCGGTGTATGATATTAATGGGGGGATATATTACGAGCGTGTGTGCATGGAAGGTCCGGTATTTGAGGCATCGATGGTGGCGTTCGAGAAGATTCGTTGACAAGCAGGGACACAGCACGGGGACGAAAATGGGGACAGGCACCGACCTTGCCGTACGAGATTTTGGAAGAATTGCGGGATCATCGCTCGTGCAAGGTCGTTGCCAGTCCCCATTTTCGACAGTCCCCATTTTCGACAGTCCCCATTTTCTGATGCCTGAGGAATTCAACGCATCGATTTCGACCGATCGAGACGTTCCTGTTTGGCGAGCTGGCTTCCGGCGATGGGTGTCGACCTTAGCGGGGCTTCACCGGTCTGCCACCAGTGACGCGCGTCCGCGGCGGCAATGTCGAGATCGAGTTTGTGACGTTGCGCGGCTTTTTTGCAGAAAAGCCGGGGACCGAATCGACACTCGTATTTGACAGGACGGCCGTATTTCTCCCTCACCCTGCGGTCCATCTCCTCAATAGCCTCTACATGCGTGTGAAACTCATACCGGAAATCGACCACTTCCTCGCTGAGGTAGAGGTAACCCTCACCCCTGATAATCGTACGACCTTCGCAGGGGCATTCCCTGTCGGCGCACTTTCTGTTACCGGAATTTTTCCAGAAACCATCAAAAAAATATTCCATTGGCCTTACCTCCCAGCCAGAGTGGTTTCCCTGATTTTCATTCTACAGCAGTGACAGGCACCCAGATTTCGCCTGCCGAGTTGTTTACAAGAATTGATGTCATGGGCAAGGCGAAATCTGTGTGCCAGTCCCCGCTAAATGTCCGGCACTATTACTGAGCCGCGCATTGTTTGTGAATTATTCTGTAAAAAGGGGACTGGCAACTTTTCGCACGATAAACTCGAATTATGCTGTAAGTTCCGGGCGAAAAGGTGCCTGTCCCCATCCCGGGAAAAATACCTTCTTAATGCGCGGCTTAGTAATTATGCGCAGTTTAATAATATCATTATCGCACGGAAATGTGTAAAATTCGAGTTTTAGAGGAAAAGAATATGGCAAAAATAAAAATGGGTGCGCGTCATTACCTCTATCCGCAGCCCGCGATCGTGGCGGGGGTAATGGTCGACGGGAAACCTAATTTCATGACCATAGCGTGGTGCGGAATCATGCAGGCTACACCACCGCTGATTTATGTTTCAATAAGAAAGGAGCGCTACTCGTTCAAGGGATTTAAGGATAAGGAAAATGGAACCTTCAGCGTGAATGTGCCTTCGACAAAGGACGCGCCGTCTGCCGATTACTGCGGTCTTAACTCGGGACACAACATCGATAAATCGACAATTTTCAAAACTTTTACCGGCGTCCTGAACACCGCCCCGATGATCGAGAACTACCCGGTCAATATGGAGTGCAAACTCGTGAAAGCGATCGATTTCGAGGGCACTCATGTCGTTTTTGTCGGGGAAATCATAGAGTCTTATGTGAATGAGGAATGTCTTGTCGATGGGCAGCCGGACCCCGTTGAGGTCGATCCGCTGATTTTCTCTACCGACGGCAAATACTGGGGACTCGGGGATTTTGTCGGAAACGCGTACGAAGTCGGAAAGAAATTTACACCGAAAGACTCTTGACAATTATCGTATTATCTTGTAATTTTATGTTATCCCATATGATTCGAGGTGTGTCATGCGACGGCTTTCATATTCAATTTTTTCAATATTAGCTTTGATCATTTTGGCGAATTTCTCGTGCGGAGGCGGGGGGAGCGGGATTCCGAATCTCCCCGACGATGAACATCCCGACCGCTATACATTCGCGGCGTCGGACATGACCCGCGACACGTCGCCGACAGTGTCGCCCGCCGACTTCGATGCGCTTAACAGCGGAAACACGGAATTCGCGGTCGAGCTGTACAAACAGGTCATGTCAAAGGACGGCAACCTATTTTTCTCGCCGTTCAGCATTTCGCAGGCGCTCGCGATGACATGGGCAGGCGCGCGCGGCAACACGGAAACCGAGATCGCCGACACGATGCGCTTTACATTATCGCAGGAAAAGCTGCATCCCGCGTTCAACATGCTCGACCTCGAACTCGCGAAGCGCGGCGAGGGCGCAAAAGGCAAGGACAACCTTCCGTTCAGATTGAACATCGCCAACTCGACATGGGGACAGGACGGCTGGACCTGGCTTCCCCCATTTCTCGATACCCTAGCGGTGAATTACGGCGCCGGGATGAGGATGGTCGATTTCCAGACGAAGCCGGAGGAATGCCGGGGAATCATCAACGACTGGGTTTCAGACCGGACCGAGGGCAAAATTCCCGAGCTTCTCCCGCAGGGCGTGATAAACGAAATGACCGCGCTGGTGCTTGTCAACGCGATCTATTTCAACGCGTCGTGGCTGAATCCGTTCGAGCCTGAGCAGACTGAACCCGGTCCGTTTACGCTTCTCGACGAGACCACGGTGACTGTCCCGCTCATGCATATCACCGAGACAATGGGATACGCGTCCGGCGACGGCTGGGAGGCGTGCGAGATTCCTTATGACGGAGAGGAATTGTCGATGGTCGTGATTCTTCCCGACCTTGAAACATTCGGCGATTTCGAGGCGAATCTCGATACCGCGCTTCTCAATGAAATTATCAACGGCATATCGGAATTCAGTGTCGATCTTACGTTCCCGAAGTTCGAATTCAGCTCGGAGTTCGGACTCAATCAGACACTGACCGACATGGGCATGGTAGACGCGTTTATACCGGGGATCGCCGATCTTTCTGGCATGGACGGGACCTATGATCTTTATATTACGGATGTAATTCACAAGGCGTATGTCGGGGTCGATGAAGAGGGCACCGAGGCTGCTGCGGCAACCGGCGTGGTCGTTGGGTTTACGTCAATGCCGGAGCCGGCCACATTCACCGCTGATCACCCGTTTATTTTCCTGATTAGAGATATCGAAACAAAAGCGGTTCTGTTTTTGGGACGTGTAACTGATCCATCGGTTCAATAAATCGCACTGACTTCCATTTAAGCTGATTCTTTATAAGCCTCTCAAAAGCCCCCGGAAATGGGGGCTAATATTATATCAAGTTTGCAGCATACATGAATCAGATTGACACTCCAGTAATTTATGTGGGCTAAAGGAATCCGCTCCATAACTGTCGCGGTTCTGTTGGTTGTACGGGACCAATATGGCAGCCAAATCATACAGAACCGCGACAGTTATGGAGCGGATTCCTTTGATAGTTATAAAGCGGATCGACAGTTAGCGGGCTGAAATGATGAAAATTAGAAAAATCGCTCATTTTTCGCGGTCAAACATGCCAATTTTTGTCCGTATGTATATGGGATATGTCAATTTTTTATAAAGGAGATCGAGTAGATGCTGAAACTGCTGAGCGATAACGAGGTTAAAAAATATTTCGGGACCTTCAGTTACAAAGAGGCTGAGAGCGGCCGAATCAGGATCGATCCCGACTGGGTGGACGAGAACATCGAGACTGTGACCATCCCCCAGCTTTCAAAACTCACCGCATCCGATGGCGCGGTCAGATTCCATAAAAAGGCGATACGACAGTTGCAAAATGCCTTCATTGAAATCGAGCGAAAGGGCCTTCTGAAGTACATCCTCACGTGGAACGGAAGTTTCGTCACGCGGCATATAACCTGGAATCCCAGGAAAGGACTCTCGCGACACTCATGGGGAATCGCATTCGATATCAATGTGCAGTGGAATGCTTACGGGAAAAAACCCGCCGATGAAAATGAGTACGGGACGGTAATACCCCTGGTTCCGATATTCGAGGAGCACGGGTTTGTATGGGGAGGAAGCTGGAAAACGCCCGACGGGATGCATTTCGAAGTCGCGGAGGTCGATCCGAAATCGCAGTACATTCCACTCTTTATCAACGGGGCGGAGGCAACGGACGCAGATGTAATTATAAAGGCGAACAACAGTTCGTACGGCATTCTCGGACCGATCGCAAAGGCGATGGGAATCACCGACGAGTCGGTTACGTCCAACGCGGATTACATACCTGTCTCGGCATTTCTGAAAAGCCACGGCTACAAGGTTGAGTGGAGAGAGAACGGAATATTGAAGGGCGAGATCCATGCAAACAAAGCTTGACAGAAAAAAATCCGCGCCGTGCGCGGATAAGAGCGGAACTCCTAATTTATGAATATCATAAATACCGGCTCAGCCGGCCTCTTCATATTTTTCCTTCACCCCATCCTGAAGTTTCTCGCTGTCCGGTTTCCTGAGTTTAAGCTCCACCCTGCCGCGTTTTATATCGTCACTGTTAACGATTAGTTTGCCCTTTTCTTTTATACTCGGAATTTCGAACATGACATCAAGCATCAGGCTTTCGATTATGGACCTCAGCCCTCTCGCGCCGGTCTTTCGCTTCTGCGCTTCTTTGGCAATGGCCACCAATGCGTCATCGGAGAAATCAAGGCTGACGCCGTCAAGCTGCAGAAGCTCCGAATACTGCTTCGTTATCGCGTTTCTGGGTTCGGTAAGAATTCTGACAAGATCGGGCTCGCCAAGATCGTCGATCGTTGTAACGACTGGGAACCTGCCGATAAATTCCGGCAGGAATCCGAACTTGACAAGGTCCTGCGGGAGGACATCCTTCACGACTTCGCTCGCGGCCTTGCCCTTGCGGGGTTTCACATCTGTGCGGAAACCCATGGTCTGGTGTTCTTTACGTGCCCGAATAATTTCGTCAACCCCGTCGAAAGTCCCGCCCCCGATGAAAAGTATGTTCGCGGTATCGATCGGGATATAAGCCTGGTCGGGATGCTTTCGTCCGCCCTGCGGCGGGACATTTGCAATAGTGCCTTCGAGAATTTTCAGAAGCGCCTGCTGGACCCCCTCGCCGGAGACATCGCGTGTGATCGACGGGTTGTCCTGGTTTTTCCGGGCGATTTTATCGATCTCATCGATATAAATAATACCGATCTGAGCGCGTTCGATGTCCTCTTCGGCGGCGATGTAAAGCTTGAGGACAATGTTCTCGACGTCCTCGCCGACATAGCCGGCCTCGGTGATGCTGGTGGCGTCCGCGATCGCGAACGGGACGTCCAGTATCTTCGCCAGGGTCTGAGCGAGAAGCGTTTTGCCGCAGCCAGTCGGGCCGATCAGTAGAATATTCGACTTGGTAAGCTCGACAGCGCTCTTCGGCTGGTAAAAGCTCTTTATTCGCTTGTAGTGGTTGTAAACCGCGACCGAAAGCGTCTTCTTCGCCTGCGACTGTCCGATTACATATTCATCGAGCTGGTCCTTGATACCCTTTGGAGTGCGAGCCGCAAGGCGGTCTACCGGAGAGCGTTCGTGTCCCGCTGAGAAACGCGACGGCGAGTCCTCGTTTATGACCTGCACGCAAAGGTCCACGCAGCGGTCGCAGATGTACACCCCATTGGGCGCGACCACAAGCTTGCTCACGCGGTTCTTGGGACGTCCGCAAAAACTGCATCTTAAATCGTCGGAATCAAACTCAGGCATAATATCTTTCCGAAATCCGGATCCATGTTTATCATGTTTATCATGTTTATCATGTCTATCAAGTTTATCAAAATAAACATACCCCGGAAATAGTATTCCTGCAATAAGCTTTTATCAGTCTTCCGGCGCTTTCACCAGGCTACCCCTCTGCTTGGTTATTATTTCGTCGATCAGGCCGTATTTGAGAGCTTCCTCGGGGGTCATGTATTTGTCCCGCTCCGTGTCTTCCTGAACACGTTCGAACGACTGCCCTGTATGGTGCGCAAGAATCTCGTTCAGACGTTTCCGCGTCTTCAGAATATTCTCGGCGTGTATACCGATGTCGGTAGCCTGCCCCTGAACACCGCCCGACGGCTGGTGGATAAGAATCTCCGCGTTCGCAAGTGAGAACCGCTTGCCCTTGGCGCCGCCTGCGAGGAGTACCGCTCCCATACTGGCGGCGAGACCGATGCAGATCGTGGAAACATCCGGTTTGAGAATCTGCATCGCGTCGTAGATGGCGAGACCCTGGGTCACGATCCCGCCCGGGGTATTGATGTAGAGATCGATGTCCTTCTCAGGATCTTCCTTCTCCAGGAAAAGGAGGCAGGCAACCACGGTGTTGGCAAGGTTTTCATCGATCGGACGTCCCAAAATGATTATGCGGTCCTTCAGCAGACGCGAATAGATGTCGTAAGTCCGCTCGCCTCGGGCCGTTTGCTCGATTACATACGGTATAAGACCCATCGTTTCACCTCTTGTGTCTTTCGTGTCTTGCTCTGCTGCCACTTGGGACACAAGGAAAAGCTGTATTATTTTTAATACGTTTTAAAGACGTAAATTACTATCCGCCTGAGACGTTTAAGTGTGTCCGAAAACCGGGAATTATCACTCATAATTACCACATAATCGGAATTCTTGCAAAAAAGGCTTTACTTCAATGAGTATCGCGGCTTAATTTATCGAGCGCCTCCGCACAGTGCCCATATTCGCGCCACCGGCAGTCACCGCAGAGAGCGTCCATTACTGACGAGTCTACATTCCTGCTGATCCGGTAGAGAATCGAACCCCAGTATTCGATATCGCCCTCTTTCAAATCAAGCCATTGAAGAACACGTCTGTCCATGAGAACAGAATTGTCCGGGGAGTCGGTTGGAACGGGCCTATCGACCGGATCGTCCGCCATGCAGCGTCCGCGATAGTTGTGCGGGCAGACACGGCAGAAAATATCCTCCCCCGCGAGGACTTTAACCTCGATGTTCGGGTTGTTCTCGAGTGCCCGGGACACACGGTTCATCATGACGATAAATTCCGGGCTGTAACCGAGCCCCTTGTAACCCTGGAGGCATAGCAAAGAGTGGGCGCGGATGGGTATTGGTTCCTCGATGGGCCCGCCAGACTCGGCCGGAGCGGTTTTTTCCATCGGCGCTACAGGGGTCATAGGATCGATTTTATTGTTCTTCTCCACTTTCTGAAGGTTTGTCGGCCACCGTACTCGATTGCTCGGTATCGCCATCCGCACTGACCGATTGTACTGAATCTGTGCTTTCCCCACAACCGAGATAATCGCCTTTCAACAACTTTGGGTCGTCGATGCTGTCCAGATACTGTTTTTCGTGAGCTTCACCATCGGCCCTGGCATCATCCAGCATCTTTTTGAATTCCTCTTCGGAAACCCTGGCGGGAGCGACCTTACCGACGAGAAAATGTATAACTTTTTTGCGCAAAAGTTCATCTTTAGTGGACTCGATAAACTGAGGATCCTGAATCAGGGCTCGAAGGTCCTTCTCACCGATGCCCTGTCGCATGGCAAGAAACGCGATGTAATTTATGACCTCTTCCTGGGCGACACCGATAGTTTCCTTACGGGCGATCTCCCTCATCAATAAATCGAGTTTTACAACGCGCTCAGCCTGGTAACGCGACCGTTTTCGAACCTTCAGCCCGGTCGGGTTGCCATCTTCCATGAGCTTTTTAATATCTCCCCCGTCCCTTTTTATGGTGTCGAGGGTCCTGTCGAGGATATCGGCATACCTGCCTCTGACCAATCCTTCGGGCAGAGGAAAATCAAATGACCGGGAAAAGAACGACTCGATCTGATCGATTATCGACCTCTCATCGAGTTGGCTGTGAGTGTTCTCGACCTCCGCTTTAACCTGTTCCTTGAGGTTGTCGAGGGTTTCGATTTTCTGATCACCCAGCTTTTCTTTTATGAAATCATCGGTCAATTCGGCAGGAGTTACCTTCCTGACGCTTTTAACGCGGATCTTGCCCTTGAGAGTTTTTCCGCGAACACGGCGGTCGCCGAAGTCGTCGGGAAGGGTGATCTCGATATCTTTTATTTCCTCAAGCTCCATTCCGGTGAAAAGGTCCTCAAGACCCGCGATTGCCCGTCCCGCGCCGATCTCGACCTCCATGCTCTCGTCTTTAATCTTCCACGGCTCCGGGCCGTCGATACTGTCCACCATTACGCTATCGACCTCGCCCTCGAATGTAGCGAGAATAATGTCGCCCTTCTGCACGGGGCGGTCCGTTATCGCCTCGAACTCGCCGAGCCTGAGGCTCATGCGGCGAAGCTCCTCATCCAGTTCCTTGTCGCTGAAAGACCTGTCCGGGAGAATCGGATTTATAGCGGAGATGTCTATCGGAGGGATCTGCGGGACGACCTCGATCACTGCGGTATACGTGAAGTCCCTGCCTTCTTCCCACTTGCCGGGATCGATCCTCGGCGGTCCGATAACTGAGAGCTCTTTCTCCTTGAGGACCGGCCAGAGGGTGTCCTCTATAACATCCTGATATGTCTCATTGATAATTTTTTCCTTTCCGTAGTGACGGTTGATCACGTTATGGGGCGCCTTGCCGGGTCGGAATCCGTCAATTTTTATGTTCTGCGCGATTTCGCCGTAAAGTTTATTAAGTGCTTTACGGAACTTTTCATCGGGAACCGAAACAATCACCTTCCAGGCGGTCGGTGAAAGCTCGGTGAAGTCGGCTGGTACGGTTTGCTTGGATGCCATGGGTCGTTCCTGGGTGTTCTATTCGTAAAACGTTAAATTTTGGGCACAAAAAAAAGCGGGAAACGGGACTCGAACCCGCGACATCAACCTTGGCAAGGTTGCGCTCTACCAACTGAGCTATTCCCGCGAGAGCGTAAAGTCGTAACAAGGGAATTTACCGCAGCAATGCGGTTATGTCAAGGAGTGAAACGGTAAATACGGAGGCCGATAAGAGGGAATGGTTCATACTGCGCAACCCTGTGTCCCTTCCGGATAAATGAACCTGGAAAATGATCTCATTCGCATGATATACTTAAAGATGGATTAAAGTTTCCCTGTCGCGCTTTTTTCCGGTTTGCAGCGGTGAATCGTCATGGACATGAGAGATCCGGACAATAAAAGTGAGGATCGCCTGAAGGTTTTCACGATAGGTCACTCGAATCATGAAGTGGACCATTTCCTGGAACTCCTCAGGCGGAACGGGATTCAGGTTTTGGCGGACGTGAGGTCGAGTCCCTATTCCCGATATGCCGTACAGTACAACCATGAGACCATCGAGCGCCTTATTGAGCGTGAAAATATCGAATACCAGTATCTCGGATCCGCTCTTGGAGGGAAACCGGCGAATCCCGAGTTTTACGATGACGACGGTCGGGTGCTTTACGGTCAGATCGCGGAGTCGGAATGGTTCCAGGAAGGCATCTCATTTCTGGTTCGGCTGATTCGGAATTACACGGTTGCTCTGATGTGCTCGGAGGAGAATCCTGAAGGATGTCATCGCAGGCTGCTGATCGGCAGGGTGCTTACGGAGCGGGATATCGAGGTTGTTCATATACGGGGAGACGGGTCGATCCGGACCGAAAAAGAGTTGCGCGAGGCCGAAACGATGGAAAAGGATAAAGGGCAGATATCATTGTTCGCATCGGAGGAGCCGAAGGAATGGAAATCTATACGATAGGATTTACGAAAAAATCCGCGGAAGAATTTTTCGAACTTCTGAGGAAGAACGGGATACGACTGGTTATCGATATCAGGCTGAACAACACATCGCAAATGGCGGGATTTACAAAGAGGGACGATCTCAGGTATTTCGCCAGGGAGATTTGCGGCGCGGAATACATACATGACCCGAATCTCGCTCCCACTCAGGAGATACTGGACGGCATCAGGCAAAAGAGGATCGTGTGGGAGGAATACGAGGCCCAATTTTCTGAACTTTTGAAAGAGCGGAAGATAGAGGAAACGCTGGATAAGACACTATTTTCGAAACGAACCGTTCTTCTGTGCAGCGAAGCATCGGCTGATCAATGTCACAGGAGGCTGGTCGCCGAATATCTCAGGGACAGATGGGGGGATATCGAAATAGCGCATCTGTAGGAGGGAGCCATGAATATTGTAATCTGCCACCTCACGAGGATGAGGTCGCCGTACATCTGCATCGCGGGGATCGATCCCGGGAGCGGTAATCACGTTCGACCGGTTTTACGTCAGGGTCAGTTGCATTGCGACCTGCTCGATTGCAAAGGCGGCTGCATCAATATCGGGAAATTGCTGGAGATCGGACCCACTCGCGCCGTCGGACAAAAACCCGAATTGGAAGATAGATTGTTCAATCCCGGGAATCTTTCGGTCCTGAGTACGCTGAAGCCTCATGAGTTCTGGGGGATGTTGCTATTACACTCCCGGGACAACCTGACGGAGATTTTCGGAGACGATCTTGCGGCCAGGGATCGCAGCTATGTCATCCGCAAAGGTACGGGCAATGCGTCGCTTGGAATCCTTCTTCCGAAAAAACCGCCAACTGTTTCCATTAGCGAATTCAGGGGAAAAAAGAGCATCAGGATAGGGCTTTTTGAAAAAAACCTGACATCGTCTCTTTCATTAACGGACCTTCGTTTTTATGGAAGCGACATGGAAACCCCGTTAAGTAAAACTGTTGAGAATGTATCGAGAAGACTCCGCAGCGGGGTCAGGGCGATATTGGGTGTCGGCCTGACAAGGCTCTGGCGCAAGCCTGATGAGAATGAAGAGTTTCACTGGCTCCAGGTGAACAATATTCATATGGAAGATGAACCCACATGGCGTGTTGAATACGGGAATTAGCTCAAAGGACAAATCCCGTATGTGGTTGTATTTTTAATTTTATCGGTTTGATTTTTTCGGTTTGATTTATCGAATTGATTTATCGAATTGATTTATCGAATTGATTTTTCCGGTACCCCATGCTTCAGCATGGGCCGGTTCGTGCAGTCGATGTGGATATCAAACCGACCCATCATAAATGATGGGGTACCGGAGTATTATTAATTATTTGGTATTTAAAAATGAGCATTTGTATTTTAAAATGAGCATCCGGTACCCCATGCTTCAGCATGGGTCGGTTCGTGCGTTCTATGCGACTGCCAAACCGACCCACCATAAATGGTGGGGTACCGGAATAAAAAGGGACCCGGATGAGCCGGGTCCCGTAAATATCTGACGATATACCGATGAAATGTGGTTTAGTACTCAACGCCAGCCTGCTGCTGGTTCATCGGAGTATCTACGTCCACACCGGAGTCGGCAACCATTATAACGCCGTCGCGGCGACCATCGGGACCGACATAAATGTCGGCGAACGATTCCGGTGGTCCGGAGAGTTGCTCGTTGACTGTGAACAGGCTTCGCTCGGTGTAGTCGCCCCAGAGGTTATAGACGTCGTTTCCAGGATTGAAAATCGTTCCATAACCGGCGAGATGGTACCCGATAATCGCACCCGTGATGGGGGCGTTCGGGTTAGGAGTGCCGTTCTGGGACACAAAAGTGGAGTAGCCGCCTACACCTTCGAACAGCGCATAGTAATAGAAGTTGCCAGGTGTGAGCCAGAACTGGTAGTCGTCACGATAGTTCGTGGTGTTCTCGAACGCGTAAGCCGAATATTCCGGGTTCTGATAACCGGTCCAATGTGCCTCAGGTTCGGGAACTACCATGATCGGCCACGGTGGGTGGCGCTGACCCTCACTGACATCCCACATCAGGTTGCCCTGTTCACCGCCGACCAGTCTGCGCACATAATAGAGGGCTCGGTCGAAAGGAAAGGCCCAGATATTAACGCGTGCAAGCCCGTTGTTCTCGAAGGTGAACTCGATGGGACCGAATCCGTTCTCTCCGGGGTCGGTCTTCAACTTGCCGAACTTCGACATATCACGGGTTCTCTGGAAGGGGTTAGAGGGATATTGTGAGAGGTATCCAAACTGGATGAGAACATCCAAGTCACCGGGGAATGCTGGGTAACCGGGATCGTCCGGGGGCACATAGTAGCTCAGTCCCGTAATCGGGCTTTCCGGAGAACCAAGCTTCGCGAACGTGTCGGTGACGTCGCCGCCGTAAAGCATCAGCGGATAGAAACCGCCGGTGTCGACAGCATATCGCTCGAGAGCGATCTGAATCGCATGGATGTTACTCTTCACCTCGGCTTCCTTGGCCTTCTCGCGCGCCTTTATGAAGTTAGGCAGCGCCATGGCGGCCAGGATACCGATGATGACTATGACAACTAATAACTCAATTAAGGTAAATCCTCGCTGTGAGTGTTTCATCTTGCTCGGACAAACCTCCTTTCAGACCAGGTTTATTAAGACTGGCAGCCGGTCTGGACTGACAGCTTTTTCCCCACCCGAAAATCACCTTTCAAGGTACTTAATAACACCCGGCTCACTTTCCCCCAGTCCAAAAGGCGATATAAAAAGAAGATCGTATAAATATTTTCTATAAATCTGCCTTTCGGTCATCGAGATGGATGAATAAAACTCATCATCCCAGGCCGTATATGTCATTACCCTTGATCCGGTATTTAGTCAAGCAGCTCTGATTCGCTGTAGATCCGATGGATCATGTGGCGAACTGGAGCTGGTCCTTCACTGTGTCGGACTTGACATCAACACCCGAGGAGACTTCGATAATGACCCAGTCCAGAACTCCATCGGCTCCCGACTTGAAATACAAATCGATAGTGCTGGGGTCCTGCGGATTGATACCATCGGCGAATGCTCCGGTCCAGGGGTCGTACTCCTGTGACGGATAACCGGTGGTCTCAACACGCCACTGCAGGTCTCCATCGGTTCCGACCCAGCTATAGAGGACCGGGACCGGGAAGTTCGCGATCTTGTCGGCTTCCGGCGGTAAGTTGGTGCGTTCCGGCATCCTGTTGAAGTAGTCGAGACCGCCTTCAACAAGGCTGTCGCGGTCGCCGGCAGCGCCGTAACCGTACAGCATATAACCGACGGCTTCATCCGAGGTAATACCCCAGTTCGCCCAATCCTTGAGATCCATGTGCACCGCGCCATAGTTGGCGGCGGCATGGAAATAGACAGGGATCAAATCGGCGAAGATGGGGTGGTAATAGAAGTTACCCGGCGAGTCCATGTCGGGATCGCTGAAGACATTACCACCAGAGCTTTGGGCCTCGTTCTCCTCGATCGCTTCTGTGGTGTACAGAACAAAGTCGGTCTCGGGGGTATCACCCCAACCGAAACCGAGGTCGAACATTTTGTCGCCGTGGAATCCACCGTACGGGTAGACACCGGTCATGCCGGTCTGATTGATCGAAGACGAGTTCCACATACCCGTGTCGCGTCTTGCGAACGGGTTTGTCGGATACTCGGAGATGTAACCGAACTGGATCATCGGGTCCATCAGGATCCTGAGCATCTCAGGACCGACGGCCATTGCCGGGTCGGCTGTCTTCGCGAACGGAGTCTCACCATCTTGCGGGAACTGACTGACGCCATTGTTCAGGAGATCGATCGAGCATTTGATGATATTGCTGTCGCGCTCCGCTCCTACGAGGAACGTGGGGTAAACACCACCGCTGTCGACCGCATATCGCTCGAGGGCGATCTGAATGGCATGGACGTTCGACTTCACTTCGGCCTCACGGGCCTTATTGCGCGCTTTGATGAAGTTGGGCAGCGCAATAGCGGCGAGGATGCCGATGATGACGATAACCACCAGAAGCTCGATGAGGGTAAAACCGAGCTCATTCTTAGTTGTGTGCTTCACTTAAAGGCACCTCCTTTCAGCACGTAAGTTAAGTTGATAATAAGGCACTTGTTCCTTGCATCCCCCTGAATCCCTTTGGGGTTCCAGGATATGAAAGTATAAATTCGTATCCTTTCCCCTAATATCAGGAAACAGGAAATTAAGATCGTGATTAAGATTTGTTCCAACTGCTGTGACACCGACTAACGCTCGGGACTCCAAGCTTCGTCGAGGATGACAGGCGGATAAAGCGGGGATAATTTGAATGAAAAACCGGCCTGAATATGAGCCTCGATAACCTTCTCTTATGGAGCTTAACTCATTCCCGAAAATCTCATGAGCGATAAAAGGCGCGATGATTATAAAAAGGAGATCATCGGGTTGTCAAGCTGCATATCGGTCGGTCAGTTTTTTTCAACGCCTCGATCGCTTTCGCGATCGTCTCTCGTACAGTATGATTAAAAAGCTACGTCCAAGGTTCAGATATGATTGGGATTTGGACGTGGTATAACGTCAAGTGAGTTTACCAAAGGTTTGGGTTTCGTGCAAGAGGCCAATGGTGAATTATTTTCATGGTACCAATTTTTGACCAGGTATCGAATAATAGCCCATCAAAAATGCGCGAGGGGGGACTTGAACCCCCACACCTTGCGGCACTGGATCCTAAATCCAGCGCGTCTACCATTCCGCCACTCGCGCGCGCGGGTAGGATTATACACTGAAAATTAAAGATGGGCGAGAGGGGTAAGGACTGGACGGCAAATTTGTGATCTCATAGTAACGGCAAAAGATCGGAGTGTTTTTCTTTCAACCAGGACATCACCATCGCTTCCAGCTCATTAAGGGTTACGAGCAGGTCCTCGACAATAGATGCAGTTACGTATTCTATCTCGCCCTCGTATAACACACTATTGCGAGTTTTGCGTGCCTGCTGGAGACGGTTCCGCATGGCCTCAAAATCGTCTCCCAGAAAATCCGTCACCATGTCGATTGTTTGAGCATGATGTCCATGCGTACTTCTCACGCGTACGTTCTCGGCACGCAGGACAATTTCACACCACATCCTGCACGCATCGTAGGCCACTGTGTATTTCAGTTCTGACGGCAGAATTGGTGTGCGAGCCGACTGAGCCCACGACCTTGCGATTATGATTTTTTTTGCGACCTCGTCTGACGATGTTCGTTTAAATTCAGGCATCCAATCCAAGCGCTATACGATCCAGATCGTCTTTGCTTCCCTTAAGAAAAATTTTTGGAGACTCCATAAGAGACGTAATAAAATGTTTTCTTTCCTGCACAGCATTGTACCATTCGGACGGGGTATTGTTAATAAGTTGGATTTCCCGACCGATCTTTTTTTCAAGTCCTGAGATAATTTTTAGAAGACCATCCTCGTCAAATTCACCGATAACCATCAGGTCGATATCACTGGTGGGAGTCTGGTCGGACGTTGCAAAGGACCCGAAAACGAATGCGACAGAGATTCCAGGAATTTCGCGTAGATTGTCTTTTAAAATATCCAGACCGCCAATAGCGCATTCGAGTAGTGTTCTCAATGGAATTAACCATGGGTTATCGACAGCAAGGTAGTATCTTGTTCTATTCTGTGGTGTGAGAGATTTCGTTATGAGACCTAACCCGCTAAGGATTTTTAAGGCTCGCTGAACGTCTTTTATTGAGCGTCCCGTGGTGTGCACTATTTCGTTCTGATCGAGCCCCAAGTCAAAATTCATCAGACACCAGAGCACATCCACACGTACTCCCGATCCGAAAAGGAGATCAACAGGTCTCCTGGCGTGATTGTCCGGGCTTTCGCTAGGCTGAGTATCGGGTATTTTACCATCTTTCAATGGTATATTACTATTTTTTTGAGGCATAATACCATAATTATAAGGTATTTTGCCTCAAAAAGCAAGTTCTACTTCCACACTATCTTCGGGCCATCCTTGGAGTCGCGGACCTCGGCGCCGATTTCATGGAGCTTATTCCTTATTTTATCCGCTAATAAATACTGGGATTTCGAATAAGTCTCGATAAATTGATTTAGTCTCTTAACATCTATTTTGCTGGCTATCTCTTTTAAATCGTTTTGAAGTTCTTGAAGGACCAATGCTGTTTGCTTCTGTAATTCACTCTCCCTATTCGAATAAGTCTCGATAAATTGATTTAGCCTTTCAACATCTATATCACCGCCTATCTCTTTTAAATCGTTTTGAAGTTCTTGAAAGACCAGTGCTGTTTGCTTCTGTAATGCACTCTCCCTATCCGAATAAGTCTCGATAATTTGATTTAGCCTTTCAGCATCTTTCTTGCCAGCTATTTCTTTCAAATCGTTTTGAAGCTTTTGAAGGGCCAATGCTGTTTGTTTCTTTAATTCACTCTCCTTGTGTGTGAACAAGTTTAAAGCGTCTAACCATACATTGGAGTTGAGAAATTCATGCAATTTATTGGATTCTTCAAGAAAGACTTTAGCGATATCGAATTGATGCTGAATTTCCATATCTTTCGCGTTACTTTTCACGTCCTCCCGTATCGCCAAAATCACATCTGTCAGCTTTGCAGTATCCCCACTAGCTTTATCCATTTTCTCCCATTCGTCAGGAGGCAGATAAAGGCCTTCGCGTTGCTTTTTCAAAATTCCGAGTATTCCCGTTAGATGAACTACTGCACCTAGGGCGATATTCGCCGCGTCAAAATCGTACACATTACCTTTTGACATACGATCCAGTGAAAGATTGACCCGTCTTATGAGTGTAAATAATTCCCCAATCGCACCCTGGGTATCGAAGTCATCTGAAAAATGTCTGTAAGCATGAAAAAGTGCTTCACGAACAGCTTCCACTAAATAAGCACTAGCAGGTTGAATGCTATATATGTTTCCTATCCTCAAACCGTCTTGGAGATTTTTAATAGCTCTGAGGGCAGATATTGAACCTGGCTCTTGCTCGTATGCCCTGTCAACTTGACGCCATATTTGCAGCCAATTTTCTTCTCTTTCCTCTGCTCTATAGTTAAGAAAATCCTTCAGTCTTTTAAACGTCTCAACTAATCGAGCCTTCGCTTTCGCCTGATCGTCGAGACGTTCCGGAGAATACTCGACCTCCTTCCTGTAATGCCCCGACAAAATAAACATGCGGACCGTGTCGGGATCGTGCTGTTTGAGAACATCCCGAATAAGAATGCTCTCGCCGCTCTTCGCCATCTTCTCGCCGCTCGGAAGGACCACCCACTCGTTGTGCATCCAGATTTTCGCGAAGTCCTCATCGGGATGCCCGCACTTCGCCTGCGCGATCTCGTTCTCGTGATGCGGGAACTTGAGTTCCTTACCGCCGCCGTGGATGTCGAAGGTCGGACCGAGATATTTCGCGCTCATGACGGAGCACTCGATGTGCCACCCCGGACGGCCACCGCTGATCCTGCCGAATTTTGCGATTTCATCGTCGGTCTGTGAGAACGGCCATTCAGGTTCGCCGGGTTTCGCGGCTTTCCAAAGGGCAAAGTCCCTCGAATCGCGCTTCGCTTCGGCTTTTTCGTCCTGACGCGACTCATCGAGGAGATCATCCATTTTCATGCCCGATAACTTCAAATAATCGGGATACGATTTGACATCGAAATACACGCTACCGTCCGATCCGACATACCCATGTCCGTTCGACATAATCAGCTTTATATAATCGATGATGTCGGTGATGTGAGTCGAGACTTTCGGGTAATAGTCGGCCTTCTCGACCCCGAGCGCGAAAAGGTCGGTGTAATATTCGTGCACAAAGCGAGCGGAGAGCTGGATCGGGTCGGACTCCCCTACCCGTTTCGCCTCGTCGATCATTTTGTCGTCGATATCGGTGAAGTTGGTCACGAATTTCACGCGGTAACCGTGCGATTTGAAAATCCGCCGGACGACATCGTAGAAGACCGGATTCCGCATGTTGCCGATGTGGACGAACGCGTAGGTGGTGGGACCGCAGACGTAGATGGACACCTCGGGATGCTCGTCGCATGACGGAAAGACCTCGTCGCGCCTCGTGAGCGAGTTATGGATTCGGATCGGGGGAAGCGTCCCCCAGGGGAATGTCCGCATCTGGTTCACCACCTTATGTTTTTTTTACGGCACACGGACTAAAAGTCCGTGTGACTCAATCACGGACTGAAAGTCCGTGCTACAGTTAGCTGACGGCACTTTTCGACCTATCGTAAACCGGGAAGGTTCGATTCGCAACAGGTGAAAAGGTGAAATTCGTTGTTTACATCCGTTTGCCGTTATTTTATATTTATGATATGGGTGGGGGTAGTGGCGAAAGGACGGGAGGTCGGGACGGTGTTCGACAGCCAGATTTTTATTTTCATGAAGTACCTGCCGGTACTCTATCTCGTATCGGGCCTCATTCTTGTTATATGGGTGAATCTCGACTGCGCCTCGTCCGGCCAGGACGCGCTGTTCTGGAGCATCGTCGTTTTAATTTTTAACTTCCCGGGCATAATCCTCTATTACATTGTCACCCATGTCAACATCGGTCCGGGGCCTAAGAGAAGGGAACTGGTTTTGAGGGATAAGGACGACGAGTTGAGGAAAAAATATTCGCGCAGAAAGGCGGGATACCCGGACCAGGCCGGAGTGATGATAAGCGGGGAGGCATTTTCGGAACCCGATCCCGACTTCAGGGATCCCAGGGTGGAAAAGTTGATCGAAGAAGGAAAGGCAGGCGAGGCGATAAAATATGTGCGCGAGCTCAAGGCGGTGGCTGAGGAAATGGGGGATGAGAAGATGGCGTCGAACATGAAAAAATACGAAGCCAGGATCGCGCTAACAACGGGAACTCAGGTGGGAAAGCGAAATATAGACTCCATAAAATAAAGGTTATTTATGTCCGGATACAGGTAAATCTTACAGCACCCGACTACAACATACCAGCCAATTTACCTTGAACCATGATCTGCGATTGAGGCTCCAAAGAACCACCTAAACCTGTGGCACATACACGCGGAGCTTGCGTAGGGTGTATGTGTTTGTTGTATTGTTAGAGCACGCACATCCCTCGCGGACTCGGGCGTGTGCGTGCCACTGGGAATTTCTTATTCTGCTGCAGCACTACAGTTTTGCGATTGAGCGCTGAGGCGTTAAGAAAAATTAAGGACACTCGACATGTTTGCTATAATAGGCGCCCTTGATATTGAGGTAAAAAAATATGCCGGCACCCGATGTTATCAATCTTATGAGCGACACCGTGACCGTCCCGACACCGTCCATGCGGCACGCTATGGCGACATGCGAGGTCGGGGACGATGTGTTCCGCTCGGATCCCACTGTTAATAAGCTTCAGGAAATGACCGCGGAAATTGTCGGGGCTGAGGCGTCGCTCTGGCTCCCGACCGGAACGATGGCGAACCAGGTCGCGATAGCCGTACACACTCACCCCGGACAGGACGTGATCGCGGGATCATGGTCTCATATTGTCAATTACGAGCTTGGCGGAGTGGCGTGGAATTCACTGTGCCAATTAAATATGGTTTCGGACGAGGGCGGCTGGATAACAGCGGACAGGATTAAGGACGCGATACGTCATCAAAGCGATCACACTCCCGGGACGGGGCTTGTCTGTCTGGAAAACACGCATAACCGCCGCGGCGGACGTGTGATGCCGCTTGAGGATCTTGAGAAATGCGCCGATTTGGCGCACAACGACGGAATCCCGGTTCACCTTGACGGGGCAAGGATATGGAATGCGTCGAGGGCATCGGGCGTAAAAGTGTCAGAATATTGTTCAAAGGTCGAGTCGATGATGTTCTGTCTGTCCAAGGGACTTGCTAGTCCAGCCGGAAGCATGCTGTGCGGAAAAAAAGATTTCATCGAAAGCGCCCACAGGATGAGAAAGCGGTTCGGAGGCGGACTCAGACAGGCGGGAGTGCTTGCGGCATGCGGGATTTTGAGCCTGACGGAAATGGTCGAGCGTCTTGACGAAGACCATCGTAACGCGAAGGCTCTCGCGAGGGCGATCAATGAATCGGGGACTCTCATGATAGACGAATCGACAGTCGAGACCAACATCTGCATTTTCGATTTGCCGGAAAAATACGGGATCGACGCGTTCAAATTCGCCGATATCGCCGAAAAGAACGGTTTGCTGGTCACATATATGGGTTCAAGATTAATCAGGCTTGTCACCCATAAGGATTTCGACGGGGCATGGATTCCCGATGTGGTCGAGCGAATAAGGAAATCGCTTGTGCGGTGAAATAAATGTATCATAAAAAAAATCAGGAGATTTTCCGTACAGGACAATAATATAACTGGACGAATCAATTTCTACCGATTAAACTCTACTTACGGACGCAGGGTAACAGGTTGGGGAGAAAGAGAATCGATTTTGCAGTCGATGGCGGAATCAGGACCGCAGAAACCCAGCTTTGATTATTATTCGATTATCAGCAGACGATGTGTCAGAATTCGGCGGGATGGTATCGATACGGCTGGACTGAAATAATTCTGAGTTTAACCGGTTAAAAAAAGCTGCAAACGGTGTCTCGTAAGCGTAAAAAACAATCCAAACCCAGACCCACGGCTCCCCTGATATCGGAGGGCACCCGTGAACAGTGGGTATTTCTCCCGCTGACGATAATTCTGTGCGCGGCCGCGTACTGGCTGACGCTGTGTCCGACCGTTTACGTGGGCGACTCCGGGGAACTCTCTACCGCCGCTTATTATCTCGGCATACCGCACTCACCGAGTTACCCGCTTTACTGTCTGATCGGCTGGATATTCGCCCACCTCCCTATCCCGGGCGATGTCGGGTTTCAGATGAACCTGATGAGCGCATTTTTCGCGTTGGGGACGGTCGTTGTCCTTTATATGATCATTTACCACTTCACCAGGACACCGTACCTTAGTTTCTCGGTCAGTCTGGCGTACGCGTTCAGCCCGATTTTCTGGTCGCAGGCAGTTGTCGCGGAGGTTTATTCTCTTAATACTTTTCTGACAGCGCTGGCGTTGTACTTCCTGTGCAGGTGGGTGGAGAAACGCGAAGATCGCTGGATTTATTTTGCCAGCTTTACGATGGGAATTGCCGCCACCAACCACCAGCTTGCCCTTCTTCTTCTTCCGACCGGACTTCTGATGCTTGTCCTGTTCGGCGGCGGGAAAGAACCTCTTGTCGACCTGAGGACGTACAAGATATTACTGGCCACGTTCATCCTGATACCGCTGATTCATGGGCTGATACTTGGCTTCCAGATTCGGGACTGGATATTCCTGATTCTGATCGCGTCCTGGGCTTTCATCAGAATTGCCCTGACGAAATACAAAGAAAACGTCATGAGTTTAACCAGGCCGGTACTTCTCATTATCCTGCTTGCCCTGTTTTACGACCTTATGGAAATCGGAGGCGCATTGACCGGGGGATTTCTCCAGCCCGGGGGATTATCGAGCTTAGTGCTCCCCACAATTTATATGCTTCTGCTTCTGGTCTGGTCGAGTTATCAGAAACCGCTGAGATTCTGGATTGGCATTGCAGGCCTCTATATCCTCGGGCTGCTGGTTTATTTGTATCTGCCGATACGCGCTGCAGCCGACCCGCCCCTCAACTGGGGAGACCCTGAAACCGCGGTGGATTTTTTCAACGCGATCGTTAAACCCGCTGGGGAACAGGTATCGACCGGAAACAGGTTTCAACACTTTCTGCACGCGCTTAAGTTATGGACCATCCAGTTCAGCCCGGTGGTCCCAATTAATAACGGAAGCGATTTTATTCCGATCCCGATCATCTGGCTTTTCGGATTGTGGGGAATTTACAAGGGCTTGTCGACAGGATGGCGGATGGCGCAGGTTTTCACGTGGTTTATTTTCTTGAATGTAGCGACGATTCTCACCGTCTCGAGCTCCAAGATGCTGCTTGTTGACGTGTACTACCTTCCTGTGTTTCTTGTCTTTGCGGTTTTCATCGCAACCGGTCTGCGCGAATGGCTCCAGACATTTTTCAAAGCTTTCGGCGAGAAGAAACGTCCCGTGCTCCTCGCCCTGGTCATATTCATACTCGTCCTGATCCCCATCAACCAGTTTTACTGGGACCGGCCCGAAGCTGACAGATCGCATGACTATTATGCGCGCGATTATGCCACAGCGCTGCTGACGAATGTCCCGCAAAACGCGATCCTGATTGTCAACTGGGACGATATTTTCACCATGTGGTACCTTCAGAAGGTCGAGCACGTCAGGGAAGACGTCATCCTCGTGCTTCCGAATTTCCCGTCTCAGCAGGTGACCGACTATTGGGGCTTCTGGTACTACGAGAAGGTGCGCGAGGATCATCCTGAGCTGTTCAAGGGGCTGGATTTCGAAAATAGCCAGTATATATATAAAGAGGATTCTCTTAATGCATTCGTCAGATCGAACCTGATCCACGGTAGGGATGTCTATTTTTCGTTTTACGGTCTTGATTTCGACTTCGAGCGTCTGGAATCAGTCTACGTTTTTCCGCGCGGTCCGGTATACCGGGCCAGTTTCGAGAAATATAATCTCCCTGAGCTATATATCACTCAGCAGATATGGGAAAAGACCCTGAATAATTTCAGGAATGTCGATACTTACTATGATAACCGCGTGCTTGAGGAAGATTTCATCATTTACAGGATGTCGGATAATCTCCTGAAGTGCGGCCAGATGGCGCTCAACATGAAGGAGAACCAGCTCGCCGAGTGGTTTTTCGGACATGCCGTCACGGTGGACAAGGGAAACTCGCAGGCACGTCTGAAATTGGCGGAACTGAAATATGCGAAAGGCCTGAAAGCTGAAACCGAGTCGCTTCTTCTGGATGGGACCGATGTGGATCCGCTGAATTCGGAAATCTGGTTCAACCTCGGGCTGCTCTACCTCGAGTCCAATCAACCGGAACTCGCGTCCAAGGCATTCACAGAGGTCTTGAAGCTGGACCCGTATCATCCCGACGCCAACGCGAGGCTCGAACAAGTACGCACGATGATGATGAACAGACAGGACGCGGGGGAATAAATTTCACCATTCGTTAGAATGCCAAAAGTTTTTCGTAGCCCGGCATCGCGACCGCATCACACTACCAAGCTTCCCAAAATCGACCGGAGCGTTGCCGGGGCGGACCGGGACCTGTGATGTTTTTCGTAGCCCGGCATCGCGACCGCATCACACTGCCAAGCTTCCCAAAATCGACCGGAGTCCGCCGGGGCGGACCGGGACCTGTGATGTTTTTCGTAGCCCGGCAACGCGACCGCATCACACTGCCAAGCTTCCCAAAATCGACCGAAGTCCGCCGGGACGGACCGGAACCCATGATCTTTTTCGTAGCCCGGCATCGCGACCGCACCACACTGCCAAGCTTCCTAAAAACGTCCGGAGCGTTGCCGGGACGGACCGGAACCCATGATCTTTTTCGTAGCCCGGCATCGCGACCGCATCACACTGCCAAGCTTCCCAAAATCAACCGGAGCGTTGCCGGGATCTGTGATATAATAATTATCGAATGGTTAACTACCGTCGCAATAAATCCGGCAATCCGGACGATGAATTCTTCTTCACCATCGTGACCGGTAATCGCCAACCCTGGTTTGAGGGAAAACCGGAACGCGACATGGTGCACAACACGATGGGGTATATCAGGAAAAAGTACCATATTGTGTATAAGGCATGGGTGATCCTTCCCGAGCACCTTCATCTCCTCTTAAAATCACCTGCTGAGGATTATTCGAGGGTCATCTGGGATCTCAAGAGGGATCTGACCTTTAAATTCAGACGCCTCGGAAAAATTAATACAGGAATAAATCTTTGGCAGGATCGGTTCTGGGAGGAGACTATCCGCGACGACAAGCATTACGATAATTGCGTTGATTACATCCATTACAATCCGGTCAAACACGGATTGGTTACGTCCCCGGCGTCATGGGAGCACTCGAGTATTCATAGTTACATACGGAAGGGTTACATACCGCAGGATTGGGGCGATGGCAGTTGGATATACATAGAAGGAGCGGAATATGATTAAGAGGCTTGCGGGAAATTATCAATGGAACTATCGAAGCACGTACAGGCCTTGCGCCTTTGGATCCAATATCGGGGTTTACAGCTCCGGATTATAACTGGCTAGAAATCCATCGCAAGAATTTATAGGAGCAACCATTATGAGACAGAAAGTGCTAACCACCTTTTTCATTGTTTTCTTGACATGCCCTGGCTTCGCACATGCTGAGACCTCACATTTCGACATGGCACTAAGACCTGGAAATACTGAGGTCTGGACTATTTCCGCTGAACTGGAATTGATGCGTGCTTATGACACCGGCACTCTTAATGTGTTGTTCCAATACACAACGAACGGGCAACCGGTAGGCTTCGCCTTTGATGCTGCTGGAAATTATGTCTATGTAGCGGAAAACGATTTGGATAGTAGAGTTTGTTACGTTCGTTGCTACAATGCAAGTGATGGAACTCTGGTTTCGGAAACAGTCCTTTCCGGGATAGCCTGGGAGGTGTTCGTGCACTCCAACGGTGACATATATGTGACGAGCCAGGACCCCATGTACGACGGTTATATTGAAAGATTTGCACCGCTTACACTCACTCATCTTGCGACGGGGGATACAGGTGCATGGCCAACAGCCATAGCGGAATCATCACTGGACGGTTCAATATTGGTGGGCAGCGGCAGGATGAGTAATACTGGGTCCCCTCCAGACATTAAAACCTTTACTCGTATCACTTGCCACGATTCAATTAACCTGGCTGTGGTCAATGAATACGATGCTGGGATCCAGCAAATGGTAATGTCGGCAGTTGAGAACCTCCTAGTAATCCAGAACTATGGTACGTTGATTGTTGATCCCGAGTATTCCGATTTGATAAAAGGACTTACAATCATTGACTTGAACGATGGCTCGATTCAATTTGAGTGGCAGATTCTGCCGGATATCATTCGAGGCTCATGTTATGAGACATTAAATAGTAAGTGGTTTGGCTGTACCCTTAGTTCAGAGGACCCAACCGGAAGTCAATTATGGATGATATGTGATTTGAGCTCACCCGAACCCATTAGAATTGAAGAATTTCCTGCTAACCGAGTTGTTTCAATGGTCGCGTTTCCCATCGACCCGGATACAGTAAGGCTAATCGGAATAGATTCACTCAACGAAGCTTTGTGGGTCTATGATGCTGATGCCAATGCACCACCTGAAGCGAATTTCACTTCATTTCCACCATCAGGACCTTCGCCTCTCGAAGTTACTATAACTAACAGTTCTTCCGATTGCGATGGCGATATTATTGAAATCTATGCCGACTGGGATAACGATGGGATCACAGACGAAACTATACCAGGATCACCTCCCGAAATTATTCACGAGTTTGCCGATCCTGGCGCTCACATTTTCGTTTTGACGGTTGTAGACGATGACTGCGCAACGGATGACTGGACTGGAACTGTAGTAGTTGGATAGTGAAGGTAAGCGAATCGATCTGCTCAGCAATCGTCAGCGTGATTATCCAATAAACCAGTGATAGAGAAAAGTGGAATTCAAAACCGGCCGATTTGAGCAATCTTCCCAAAATCGGTTATAATAACTCATCCGGTTCCGGCCGGAAGAGTTTGTTATGCCTGTCGGATATCCAATACTCGCCCGGGTAAATTCACCCGAGGACCTCAAAGCCTTGACGCTCCCCGAGCTTAAGGGACTTTGTCGCGACCTCAGGGAATTTATCGTCCAGACCGTGTCGCAGACCGGCGGGCATCTCGCAAGCAACCTCGGCGCGGTCGAGCAGACTGTCGCGATCCACAGGGTTTTCAACTCTCCGCGCGACAAGATCGTGTGGGATGTCGGCCACCAGGCGTATCCGCATAAGATCCTGACCTGCCGTAAGGACAGATTCCACACGATCCGTCAGCGCGACGGGATTTCGGGCTTCCCGAATCCGTGCGAAAGCGAACACGACGCTTTTCTGGCCGGGCACGCGTCCACGAGCATCGCCGCCGCGATGGGCATCGCCAAGGCTCGCGACCTTAACGGCGACGATTTCCATGTCGTGGTTGTCATCGGCGACGGCGCGATGACCGGCGGACTCGCGTTCGAGGCGTTAAACAACGCTTCGAATATCCCATCGAGGCTGATTATTATTCTCAACGATAACGCGATGTCGATCAGCCCCAATATCGGCGGCGTGTCGCGGCATCTTTCCTACCTCAGAACAATACCGACGATTCGGAACATAAAAGCCGGCACACTCAAGGCGTTGAGGCGGGTGCCGTTGATCGGAAAAAGCATGGCGCGAAGCATCGACAACGCGTCCGAGAGCCTGTTTTATTTCGTAACCCCTACCCGCGCCGGCGTAATGTTCGAGGAATTCGGGTTTACGTACCTGGGACCGTACGACGGACACAACCTCCAGGTGCTGATCAATGTTTTGAAGTCGGCGCGCGATTGGACCGACGACCGTCCGATCATAATTCACCTGCTGACTACCAAAGGGAAGGGTTATGTCCCGGCGGAGGGTTCGCCGACAAGTTTTCACGGTGTCGGGGCGTTCGATCCCGAAATGACAAAACGTGAGAAAGTGCCGAGAAAGGGCGCCGAAGTAAAAAACAGTTACACGAATATTTTTGCCGACGCTCTTCTCGAACTCGCGGTCACCGACGACCGGATTGTCGCGGTCACAGCCGCGATGGCCGAGGGGACCGGGCTGGATAAATTCCGCGACAGAATTCCGGAGCGATTTTTCGACGTGGGGATCGCGGAGCAGTTCGCCGTCACATTTTCGGCGGGACTCGCGTCGCAGGGCATGAAACCGGTTGCGGCGATCTATTCGACTTTCCTGCAGAGGGCGTTCGACCAGTGCATACATGATGTGGGGATACAGAATCTTCCGGTTGTTTTCGCGCTCGACCGGGGCGGACTGGTCGGGGCGGACGGCGCGACTCATCAGGGCTCGTTCGATTTGAGCTATCTGAGGATGATCCCGAATTTCACCGTGATGGCTCCGAAGGATGAATCCGAGCTCAGAAATATGCTGTACACCGCGCTCGAGCATGACGGGCCGGTCGCGATGAGGTATCCGAGGGGAAATTGCGAGGGCGTGGAAATTGAGAAAGGCTTCAAGGCGATTCCAATCGGGAAAGCGGAGCTTCTTCGCGAGGGCGGCGATATAGTTTTAATCGGTATCGGGAACACGGTCGCTCTCTGCTCAAAGGCTGCGGATAAGTTAAGGGAAGGCGGAATCGACGCAGCGGTCATAAACGCCAGGTTCGTGAAACCGCTCGACCGTGAATTGATCTCCACATGGGCTGAAAAGACCGGACGTCTGATCACGGTCGAGGAAAACGCGCTGATGGGCGGATTCGGGAGCGCAGTTCTCGAAGCGCTTGACGAGTTGAACGTGCTGGAACCTGTGAGGACCGAGAACGGCGAGCTTTCGGGCGGCATCGAGGTCCACAGGATAGGGCTGCCGGACAAATTCATCGAGCACGGTACGCAGTCGGAATTGCGGAAAGAATACGGCCTTACCGTGGATTCGATTTACGAGGCCGCTCGGAGCATGGTGGGGAAGGTCACGTTGAGCGTGGTCGGTGGCGTAAAGTCGGAGGAGTCTGCAAAAGAGGAAAAACCGAGAGAGGTAGGGGAAAGCACCTAATTTTTTGTTGAAAATTATAAAATTCGCTGCCAGGTTAACCCTTGCACCGTCAAATAGTGTAAAATTGTACCGAACATAATTATAGTGGCTGGGTAGCATGTCTGGATAACTGCTGTTATGTTACCCTGGAAAGAAGGTTTGCAATGTCAGAAAAAACAACCGATTTGACGACAATCATCTTTAAAGGTCCTATGTTTGAGGATCATGGGCTTGAAATTGACATTTTAACCGAGCTTATAGCATATAAAAAGCTGCTAGTAGATACTGCAAAGGAATTATGGAAATCAAGCCATCCCGATAGGAAAAACCTCCCTCCCGGGTTTGGAGATTCTGTCCGGATAAAATTTTACGAACTTGGCAAAGGAAGTACTAGCGTAGAATTAAAGAAGATTATGTATTCCCTAGATGGGGAGCTTCCCTTGTCGGATGATGATGAATTCGATAAAGCTGCAGTTATGATGGAAGATGGAATAGGTGCATTTCAGTTCGGAACACCGCTACCGCCAGATTTACCTAAAAATATCATGGAGTCCTTAAGAGAAATGGGTACAACACTTGGTGAGGAGGATAAGATGGTTATCCACTCACCTAAAAGAGCAAAGCCGGTTGAATTTACTCCAGCGATCCGGAGGAAAATCGAAGATTACGTTGAATGTAATTATGTAGATTCAATTGAAATTGAGGGAGAAGTGCGATCTGCCGATCTTGATAATTACAATTTTACAATCAGATCATCAGACGGGGACAAAATCAAAGGTAAGTTCAAACCAGAGCAGGAACACCTGGTTACTGAAGCGCTGCAGCATCATGAACAATTGACATTGAAGATAAATGGTTTGGGAGAATACGAAAGGAATACGGGAAAACTAGTTAGGTTTCAAGATGTTAGAAATATCGAAATAAAGAGCCCTGCACAAGCGCTCCAGTCCAGCGACGAAATCCCAATCTGGGAAATGTTTTCCAATATCATCCAGAAAATATCAGCCAAAGAATGGGAAAAGATCCCATCAGATTTATCTGAAAATGTTGATCATTACCTCTATGGCGCTGAGAGGCGTGAAAAATGAAGGAAGTCTATGCCGATACAAGTTATTGGGTAGCGTTGTTAATTCCAAAGGATGACCACTCGGTAAGAGCAGTGGAAATTTCTAAAAGACTTGGTCTCTTCAAAGTAATTACATCAGAAATTGTACTTGTTGAATTTCTTAATTATATTACCGGCAAAGCAAATTTCCTGCGAATGGCTGCCGCTGAATCAGTCGAAGCATTGCGTAAAAGGGCAAATGTTGAAATTATCCCGTTAACCAGGGATTTATTCCAAAATGCTTTAGCTCTTTATAAGCAAAGACAAGATAAGGATTATTCTTTTACCGATTGTGCTTCTTTCTCAATCATGAAAGATAGGAAAATTTCGGATGCATTAACAACAGATAAGCATTTTGCCCAGGAAGGTTTTAAAGCTCTTTTAAAATAAATCTCTTCCTCTCACTCATAATGCCTGCCCTTTCGCGATTTGAAGCCGCTGAAGTATTCAAGTCCCGTAGCCCGGCATCGCGACCGCAGCGGTTTCCCAATCCTGCAACACCGGTCCGGAGTCCGCCACGGCGGACCGGGTCTGATAAATCATTCCGGCTTAACAATCAGTCTAAATTCCAACCCACCCCATAAAAAACCGCAAAAATCTATTTATGGAACCCGGTCCGCCGCGGCGGACTCCGGACCTGTGTACTAAAATTGGGAGATTTTTACTGTCGCGATGCCGGGCTACGAGTGACGGATTTTTTTGGCCAAGCCTATTCCTCTCCCTCGTAATGCCTACCCTTCCTCGATTTAAACCCGCTGAAGTATTCGAGTTCCTCGACAAATTCCTGATTGAGCGTATAGACGCCTGCCTTGCCCTCTACCGGATGCAGCCCGCGCTTCAGAATCTCAACCATGTGGATGGTCGCGACCGCTACCGCACGTCGCGAATACGGATCCAGCGTGCTGATCGTCCTCAACATCAGTTGTATAGGCCGGGCTTCGAGCACCTTCCCGAATTCCACGCGGTAGCTCGGCAGGAAACCGCTGTGTCCGGGGAAAAATTCGGCAGGCGCGATACCGAGCGCGTCCGCGATTTTGATGATTATTTCGTAGGTGGCTGACGCTTCCCCCTTCTCAAGCCTGCTCAGGTATGACGCCGATACACCGCAGATCGCGCTGAAATCTCTCAGCGAATATTTCTGGGCGTTGCGATGTTTCCGGAGGATCTCACCAAATGATAATTCGATTGATTTGTCAACTGCTTTTTTCTTTGTCGCCATTTTTTGGTCACCATCAGGGGTAGCAGCTACTTTTTCGAGGACGAAAAAGGTAGCAGCTACCAATATGCTCCGTACGCTCCCTAATCATGTCATAGTGTATCATATACAAGACATAAAGTCATCGCCTGTTGCATAAATATTTTAAACCGCGCGAGTCACCTTAATGTCCTTTTACGTCTCCGGCGGTCGATTATATTAGATGAGAGACGTCTTGAGCCTTGCCGGATATCGATTGTACGCCGGACGGGCTTGAATATGTTAAAATGGCCGCCGTCCTATTTTTTTAATAACCATTAAAATGACCGAACCTGAAAAAAACCAGAACATTCGCAGGGACGACAGGGACATGTCGAAAGACCGTCCCAGCCGCGGTCCCGCACGCAACCGTCGAAGTGGGCAGCGGAGAGACAAGGGCGGGTCCAACGAGGGAGGCGGCCAACACAATCAACCGAGAAGGTCTCCCGGCAGGGAAAAGTCAACTCAGTCACAATCTCAACAGGGATACAGGGGCGGGTACAATTCGAGATACAGCCAACCCTCTCGCGCAATGGACGACACGCAGTCCAAGAGCATTCTGAACGTAACCAACCTCGCCACAATCGCGGTATTGATCGGGTTAATTCTATTTGTAGTCAAGATTGCCAGTGTATTCGGGATTTTTCTAATCAGTTTCCTGATCGCGTTCCTGCTGTTCCCGTTAGTCGAATGGATGAACAATCGCAAGGTTCCCAGGGTTATGGCGATCGTCCTGGTTTATATCGTCCTGGGCGTGGTTATCTTAGGGATCGCAGCCCTGGTGATTCCGGCGGTAATCGCGCAAGCGGACGCATTTTTGGCACAGATCCCCCAATTTGTTGAGGGGTGGAACCAGAACATGGCTCCACGTATTGAGGACCTCGTTGCGTATCTCAATACGCAGGGAATCACATTCGAGGATATACAAGCATATATGCAGGAGGAGATCGTACCGAATTTACAGGCCTGGGGAGCCAGATTGGGACAAGCGTTGTTCGCGGGAGTACAAGGAGCCATCGGCGGGATTGTCTTTACGGTCACCGTGCCGATCATTGTGTTCTACCTCCTTCTCGACGCCAGGAAAATCCGTGAAAGCCTGATTAAGTTCGCGCCAAAACAAACAGCGTCGGAAATACAGAATCTCCTGAACCGGCTTGCAAGAATGCTGAACCACTACATACGAGGGCAGCTCAAACTCAGTTTCATTATGTTCGCGATCACTACGATCGCCCTGTCCATTTTCGGCGTTAAAAATGCCCTGCTCCTCGGATTGCTCGCCGGCATCACTGAAGTTATCCCGATCATCGGGCCGATAATCGCGTTGATTCCGGCTCTTCTGGTCAGCTTTTTCATGCAGTCCGATTTCGGGATCCTGGCTTACGTGGATGCCGGATGGCTTCGAGCCCTGATCATTCTCGGTTTCTATATTGGCCTGCAGTATATCGAAGGCAATTTCATGGTGCCGAGAATTATGGGGAAGGACCTGAACCTTCATCCGCTCACTGTAATGTTCTCGCTGCTCGCGGGAGGTTATCTCGCGGGCTTATTCGGAATGATCCTGGCGCTGCCCATCGCGGCATGCCTTAAGGTAATTTTTGAAACCTATTATCCGAGTTTCATACAGCGTGTAGAGTACCTGATCAGCAGGAAACCGAGGTCGCAGGAAATGACCGAATAAAATCAGCATTTTTTTACAATGACCGATATCCAAAACAACTCAGGCGGATTTCTTAAGGGGCGGTTTGAAAGCTGTCCGAAATGCGGTGAACTCATCAGCACCGATTCATCGGGCTGCAGGTACTGCGGATGGGTGCGTGGGGGCGAGTCGGTTCCTTTTTCAGTCTACGCGCATCCTGAACGTGCCCCAATTCCTGAAACCACGCAGGCGTCGAATTGTCCCGGGACGATTCGGCAATATGTAACTCGATACACAAGTCAGGGAAACGCCATACCGCCTGAATATTGCGACGGATTTAACCAAGATCAATTTTCACACCCGGCATTCTGGTGCGCCGACTTCTGGCATGCCGAAAAAGGCCTGTTCGCGCAGGCATCGAAACATTTCGTCCTGAGGTTGATCACATCGATATTTTTCACGCTTGCCGTGATTCTCCTTTTCAGCGCCAATGGGCAGACAGGCGAGACATCGGGGGCGGCCGCGGGTTTTGGTTTACTGTTCCTGCTGTTGTGGTTCGGCGGGCTAATAACATGCGCTGCTGTCGGGGGCACGGACGCCAGGGTTGCGTACAGGAGATATATCGAGTCGTATAATACCTCCATCAGACAGGGAAATTTCAACGACACGAATGCAAAAGGGCTGAGGACATTCTGGGGCATGCTTTACGTACCATTCGTGTTTTTTCTCGCCGCATTTCTGTTAATGCTCGCGTCGGTCGGCGATAAATAGGGCATCAGAATTAAGATCAGTCTTGACGGTCCCGAAGATGCCGACGGGGACGTCAGCGCTACAGCCGACCGGAGGTCAGCGTTACGTTAGAATCAAAAAAGTTAGCGTGACAAATCCCCCGATGTGCTAATATTTATCCCATGACAAAACCGGCCATGACAAAATCGGCCATGACAAAATCGGCCATGACAAAACCGGAAGCACCGACACCGGGCTCCAGGCTCGGATTGATAGTGGGCATGATTATTCTCCTCTGCCCACTTGGGATTTATATATTATTTCTCTGCCCCACAGTATTTGTCGGCGACGCGGGCGATTTTCTCACCGCCGCATTCACGTTAGGTGTCCCCCACCCCCCCGGATATCCGGTCTACACCCTTCTCGGACATCTATTTATGAACCTTCCGATTCCCGGAGGCGTTTCATCTCCAGCGTTTCGGATGAACCTGATGTCGGCGCTCTCGGCATGGGCCGCATGCGTTTTTCTTTTTCTATTTTTAAGGCGGGCGCTGAAGACTGAATGGGCGGCGATTGTCGGAGCGCTTGCGCTCGCGTTCTCCGCACAATTCTGGATGCACGCGGAGATCGCCGAAGTATATTCGATGCAGATACTTTTTCTCACGCTGATTTTTTACATCGCCACCCTATATGTACAGGAGAAAAAAATCGGATGGGCATATCTGATGGCGTTCTTCATGGGACTCGCGTTGTCGCACCAGTACGCCATCATGCTTTATTATCCGGGTGTCTTGATTTACGTCGCGGTAAACGGCGGGTTCAAAATAAAATGGACTGCCTTCACAATAGCGTTCTTCATCGCTCTGCTTGGATTGGTCCCGTATATTTATCTCCCGATCGTAAAATACAAGACCCCGGTCGGAGAGGTCGTTTTTGTCGCGAATGAACAGGAAGCATCGCTCGTTCCAATCGAGAAGGTCGCGTCCACCGACAGTCCCCTCGCCTACTTCTGGGATTATTTTTCACGGCGGGCGTACACAAAGGCAAGGGCGTACACAAATACATCGGAAGTACTTCCGGAACGCACTACCACGCCTATGGTCTTTAAAAAATTCGTCGAGACCATGGTAGTGGATTTCAATATCCCGTTGATCGTAGTGTCCGGATTCGGGTGGCTTGCCGCGATAATTTCGGTTTTTCGGAGACGTACACGTGAAGATGACGATAAATCCGGGATTCCGCGAGCGGCGATGGTCCCGGCCGTGCTCGGAAACGTTCTGTATTTCCTGGTCGTGCATTTCTACCCGTCGGGAGACATCCTCGCCGCTCCATTGGAGAACCTCGAAGTCGTCGTTCCGCCGCTTTTAATTCCGCTTATGGCCGGACTCGCGATGATCATCGCGTTCGGATTCGATTTTGTTCAAAGAGGCATCACCGGATATATCGCGTCGCAGGGAGTAAGCGATGTCCCGTCCAGCCAGAAATACCGGGTCTTCACCGCGCTGCTTATGATCGCGGCAATGGCGCTGATTTACGTGAACGGCAAAAACAACAAGGAAATATGCGACAAGAGCTGGGCTGTGATCTCATATAATTACGCCAAAAATGTCCTTGACAGCTGCGACAGGGACGCGATTTTGCTGACTACCGGAGATGAGACATTTATCTTCTGGTACCTGCAGAACTGCGAGCCGTCGGATGATCCGTCCGACCCGCGTCCGGGTTACCGCAAAGACGTGTGGGCGACGAACTGGATTCATAACCTCCCAAGCCTTGAAATTCTGGCGAAGGGCGAGTCGATGGCGATGGCTCTGATCATGGAAAGATTTATTATGAGCTCGACCTACTATACGAACTTCCTGGATTCTCTGAACAGGTCGGACATACATCTGATCCTGCCGCATTACGGGGCCAGGCCGATCAACACGACTTTCGTGACCGACACTTTTGCCGAAAGCTATTTAATCTGGAGTACCGACTGCGTATTAAACGGGCTGACGTATTTGTTCCGGATACCCGGAGATATTCCGGATGTCGGGCTTCCCGAGGTGTCTGTTCAACCCGACCTTAGCGCGATCACCGTAGGCGTCGCTCCGATGAGCGTGATAGATTATTTCGACGCACGGCCGTTTGCAGAATACGACTGGGTGGGACTGCCGCGTTTCGAAGGACTCGAGGAGGATTTTTCGAACATCCGGACCGCAGAATACATCGGCGTTCAACTGGACCCTCAAGAGGTTGAGGTCCTCGGACGTTACCAGGACGCGCTCTATCGCTTCGGAATTCAATCGCTCCTGCACGAAACGGACGAGTCGCGCGAGCTTGCGGTCGAGTATCTCTTCCGATGCGTGAGCCTGAATCCTGCCGGATGGTTCGGATGGAAGGAGCTCGGAGACGCATATTTTGCAACACAGCGTCTGGATGCCTCCGGCGAGGCTTACGCCACACTGATCGACCTGGCAAAATTCCACAATGACATCGATCCGAACCTGGTCGCAGTCGCGCATGCGCAGCTCGGACATATCGCGCTTATCAGAAGCTCGAACAGTAACCTTACTCCGGAAGAACGTGCCGCGCTGAAACAAACGTCGGAACAGGAGGCGCAGCTCGCGCTATTTTTGAATCCCGACGACAACGTGGCGAAGGCGGTGCTTGTGGAGCTCGAACGTCAGGCTCTTGAAGAACAGGCGGAGGAGGAGGAACCAGCTCCGCCAGAGTCAACGGATGACGCGGCTGGGGAAGATACGGATCAATCGGACGACGATCTTCTTGAAGAGCTTGGTTGAGGGCTGTATCACTAAACTGTTCATATTCTCTGTATTATTACAAGCAACCGACATTAGCGGGGACTGGCACACCGATTTCGCCTGATATTTAGTTTCACTTTACCACATATCTCGACAGGCGAAATCGGGGTGCCTGTCACCGCTAAAAGATGCAAAACAAACCGCCATAAGCTACGCAGGCTCCGCTTATGACGGCCACCCAGGTTTTATTTAATAAAATACTTAATAAACTGGATTTATATTTTCCCTTCACTTATCCTCGCGGATTTTTTCCATGATCATACTCGTCGAAATGTCCAATCTGATCGGTATCAGCTCGACCCGACCGCCATATTCTTCCACAATCCCGCGTCCGACGACATCCTCGATTTTGTAATCCTCGCCCTTCACAAGAATTCCCGGTTTCACGGCTTTTATTAATTCGATCGGCGTGTCCTCGTCGAACAGGACAACATAGTCGATAACCTCGAGAGCCGCGAGCATGAGCGCGCGGGAATTTTCATCGAGTATCGGCCTGTTCGGACCTTTTAACCGCTTTATCGAGCTGTCGGTGTTGAGGCCGACCATGAGAGCGTCGCCCAGAGTACGCGCATGGATAAGAAGATCGATATGGCCGGGATGGATCAGATCGAAACACCCGTTGGTGAACACGAGATTAAGGTGGCACAAGCGAAATTCGCCCCCAATTTCACCGGCGCGTTCCCTGCTGATAATTTTTTTTGCAAGATTTTTCATGCACATGTCTCCTTCATTAGCTTCATATATGACTACCCAACCGTGACCAGCTCCTTGCCGATGTCGGTTCTGTAAAATAGCCCCTTGAGCGGGAGAGCCTTGAGAGCGCCGTAAATTTCCTCGCGGCAGACCTGGAAGCTGTCTCCCAGCGATGTGATCGCGACCACCCTGCCGCCACTGGTCAGAAGCATATCATCTTCCTGCGTAGTACCCGCGTGAAAAACAAGAAGATCCGGATTTTTAACGAGTGATTCTAAATCTTTTGAAATATTGATGCCCTTTCTATATTTTCCGGGATATCCTTCGCTGGCAAGCACGACCGTAAGCGATTTCTTTCCGGTTGTCGTCAGTGTGATGCCCCCAAGATCCCCTTTCGATGCCGCGTACAGCGCGCCGAGGAAATCGCCTTCAATTAACGGAAGCACGGCCTGCGCTTCGGGATCGCCGAATCTACAATTGAACTCGATGAGTCCGGGGCCGTCCTCAGTGATCATCAATCCGAAATACAAGCATCCGTGATATTCGATTCCTTCTTTTAAAAGGCCCTTGATCGCCGGCTCGACAATCTCCCGCGTGATCTGCTCGTCGAGATCGGACGTGACCTTCGGGGTTGGCGCGAAAACGCCCATCCCGCCGGTGTTCGGACCCTTGTCGCCGTCATAAGCGCGTTTGTGGTCCTGCGAATACGGCAGCTTGATATATTTTCCACCCGCCGTGATGACGAGAAGAGTGGTTTCGAAGCCGGTGAGACGATCCTCGATGATAGCCTGGTTGCCCGCGTCACCGAATTTCCTTTCCTCGAGGATTGTGTCGATCGCGGCATGCGCCTCGATGGGATCGTCGCACACGATCGCGCCCTTGCCCGCGGCAAGACCGTCGGCTTTTACAACACATGTCTCCAAGCCGCTCGAATCGATGTACCTGTGGGCTTTATTGGCGTTTTCAAAAACCTCATAGGACGCGGTCGGGATGCCGTGGCGGTCGCAGAACTGCTTCGCGAAAACCTTGCTGCCCTCGAGAAGCGCTCCGGCGGCTCCGGGACCGAAGACATTGATGCCTTTATTTCTGAGCACGTCGGCGATGCCGTCGACAAGCGGAGCCTCCGGTCCAACAACGACCAGGTCGACTTTGTGTTCGAGGCAGAATTCGGCGATATCGTTATGCTCATCGGGTTCGAGGTCGATATTTTCGCCAAGCGCGAGGGTCCCGGCATTCCCCGGAGTGGTTGTTATTTTATTTGCGAGGTCGCTGCGCGAGACTGCCCACCCCAGCGCGTGCTCTCGTCCACCGGAACCCACAATCAGTACATGCATCTCTTTATCTCCTCGAACCCGGATTCAGGACAGCGTCCATTTTACGGTGCATTAAGAATCAAATCAAGGGAATCCGCTCCATGACTGTCGCGGTTCTGTGGTTAATCGCATTTTTATACAGAACCGCGACAGTCATGGAGCTGATTGAACAGAAGTGATACTCAACAACGATAAACCCGAGATATTTATAAAATTGCATATTTTCGTTAATAAAAATACCCTTATTAACCCGCAAAACTGCAACGCAGCGTCGTCCGACCCCTTGACACCTCTTGTAACTAATAGTATCCTTTTGATGTGCAATCGAAACACCGGGTTGCGGTTGCAGATTTACTCCGATTAATAATTTTTCCGGCGCGAATCGGTCATTTGACATCTAACACGGGGATTGACTCTTGTATTTTTTAATCCTTTTGAGTATGCTTATCCCTCACAAGTGACCCGATTAAAGCACCGGGCGTTTACCCTATTTCATTAACCCGGTGGGAGGCGTTATGCGCACCACAAGACGATTGTCCCTATTGATAGTATGCTTAGGATTGCTGGTGGTTATCGGTGCCTGCTCTGCGGGCGGTAGCCCGGTGATTCCCGATCCCCAGGATAACCTTTCGAACTACGCAAGCAGCGTAACAGGTTTCCTCTACAAAGGGGGCGGGCCGGTCGCCGAAGGACATGTTTATGTATATGACCTGTCCACGTTCAAGCTTTTCAACAAAGCGGATGTCAAATCCGACGGCAGCTATGCTGTCGGTGTGGACGAAGGCCAATACCTCCTTTTCGCGTTCGGTCCTGACGGGTGGAATCCGCCGCAGATCGAAGCCGATTTTTCGAATTACATAAATGTTGAGAAAGATTTCGATTACCGTGCCGACTTCGATTTAACAATGAATCTCCCGGCCGGTGAAGACCTGTTATTCGGCCTGGTAACATCCAGCGATAACAGCTTCCCGATACCGGGCGCGACTGTCAGCGCCGCCGGACGTACAACGAAGACCGATGGATACGGTTTCTACGTACTTGCGGTCCCGGAGGGAACATCCAATGTGACGGTGTCAGCCGAGGGATTTTTCGACCTGACCACGAACATCCGTGAAGGACAGGCTGTCGATAATTATTACGACACGCCGTTCTTCATGCTTACTCCAATTAACCCGATGGGAGCGAGTATCGGCGGCGTGATCAGGGATGTTTTCGACGGAACCGGGCTCGGCGGCGTTCGGGTCACATTGACACTTCCCGCCCTTGTCAATTTCGAGCCGATCAGGTACATGACGAACCTCGGCGGACAGTACAGATTCTACAACCTGCCGGAAGCCATCTACAGGCTCTACTTCGAGAGGCCGGGTTACGTATCCGGTTCTCGCGACGGGCTGGTCATCAAGGATCAGGACGAGGTCATCATCAATGTGTTTTTACACCGCGATTTAACAGCCACGGCTCACCTCTGGGGCTATGTAAACGCGGCAGGCATTCCGCTTCCGGTCAACGGAGCGAGGGTAACCGCGACAAATCCGTATCTCGGATCATATAAGGCCACAACGAATCCGACCGGCTATTACAGCCTCGATAACGTTATCCCCGGAAACTACACGATGAGTGTCGTAACACCGGGTGTCGGTGTCACCTTCTATGAGGCGACCAGCACATTCCAGACGGTGGTCACCGGCGAGAACCAGGTCAACTTCGCGCTCAGGTTTGTCAATGAAGGCGTGCTCAGGGGCACAGTAACAATCGACGGAGGCGGCAGCGGAACATTCGCATTCCCGCCTACGGGGGTAGAAGTGACGGCGGAGAAGGTCGGCGGTTCGTTGAGCGGCGTCAAATGGCGGACAACAACCGACGGCAAGGGCCAATTCGTATTTAACGGCGTTCCATTCGGGCTTTACAAGGTCGACGGCAGTATCGAGTACGAAACATTCGAAAAATTCACGGGCACGATGTATAACGTCCCTGTGAATTCGGGCCAGACGACAAATGTCGACCTGGTCCTCGCGATCAACTGACGCCAAAAAATAATCTTGAAACTCGTTTCGCCTCCCGAACCCGGGAGGCTTTTTTAATGTCTATAAAAATACCGGCACTTCCGGGTATTGTAGCGCTGACCTCCCGGTCGGCTGGATCGGGGACGTCCCGTCCGCATATGAACAATCCGCTTAACAGCCCTGGACGACCACAGTGTGGCGTGAATGCCGACGGGAACGTCAGCGGTCCAGCCGACCGGGAGGTCAGCGCTACAGTACTAACTGGAACCGTGAGGGCAATCCGGAAATCCTTAAGGAAAAAATGCGCTATCCCCAGACTATGTCCTGAAACGCCAAAATAAATTACCCGTGGATACCAGTTTTTCTCCATTTTATCAGTCAAGAGTCCACACGTCGCCCTTTTTTTTTAACGGGTTATGAGGTATTATCTTATTAGGGATATAACGGGACGAGACGGTTAACAACTTTTTGCCAGGGGGGAGAAGGTTAAAAGGACAAACCAGTGAACGATCGCAGTTACGGAATGAAGGAAGTGGTCGTAGACTCAATCATGTACGACCTCGTAAACAAGACACCGGTCGTGATCCTCAAGGAAATGAATTCGGACCGGTACCTTCCCATTTTGATCGGGGTTTACGAGGCAAGCGCGATTGAGATGGGGCTCAAGAATGTCCCGTTCCCCCGCCCCATGACTCACGACCTCCTGAGCCATCTTCTTGAGAAGCTGCAGAAGTCGGTCGACTTCATCCACATCACTCACATCGAAGACTCGACATTTTACGCGACCATAGTCATTTACAACGAGGGAGAAAAAATCGAGATCGACGCGAGACCGTCGGACGCCATCGCGCTCGCCATACGTACGAAAAGCCCGATCCTCGTGAATGAGGAAATTCTGTCGCAGGCCGGAATTCCGTTGAAAGCAATGAAGAAACCGAATGTCGAGAATCTTGGAGACGATGACCCCAGGATTTCCGGCAGGCAGGACCAGAATCCGAACCTCAGGAAGAGCGACGAGGTCACGCTGTTCAGGGATTTCATCAACAACGTCACTCCGGAGGATTTTATTTCGGAGCTGGACGACGATATCGACATCAACGGCGAGAATTAAGAAATAGAAAGAAGCAGTATCTGGAAACTACAAATAGCAGCGGTCTTATAGCCGGTGCTTTTTTTTTATTAAGAATCCGCTCCATGACTGTCGCGGTTCTGTTGGATGTGCTTTCGATCATAGTTGCGGGCAACAACAGAACCGCGACAGTCATGGAGCGGATTCCTCGTTAATCCATTTCATTATGAACCTTCTCGACGTTGGGTTGTTCCAATAATGTGGCTCAACAAACTACGCCCGACGTCCGGAGTATTGCCTCACAGGACATTCATTACGGGGAAAAACAAATGGAGGTCACAACCGTGATCAGAAGGATTAAGTCGTTTGCACTAATAGTGTTTTCCGTTACATTTCCATTCCTTCTTGCTACCCAATCTTACGCGCAGGGGATGGTTATCACTCCCGACCAGTTAGGAACGTGGACTCATGATCCATACACTCCCTCAGAACCGATATCAATTGAATCCGAGACGATCGATATCGATGTCGAGGACCAGTTCGCGAGGGTGAAAATCTCGCAGGTGTTCAGGAACAACACCCCGATCGACCTCGAGGGCATCTATATGTTCCCGCTTCCTCCCAATGCCAACATCTCCAACTTTTCGCTGTGGCTGGACGATGTCGAGCTTACGAGCGAAATGCTCGGCGCGGTCGAGGCGAACACCATCTATCAGAATATCGTGGCGACGATGCGCGATCCGGGGCTTCTGGAATATGTCGGCGACGGCCTTATCCGCGCGCACATCTACCCGATCCCCGCGAATGGGACTAAGAAAGTCGACATGTATTACGACTGGCTGCTTCCACTCGAATCCGGACTGATAAGCCTCAACCTGCCGTTGAAACTCGACGGGTTTTCTATCCAGGACGTCAAGTCACTGGCAATCACAGTGAATATCTCCTCCGCATCGGTACTGGGTTCGATCTACTCCCCGACACATGAAGTCGAGGTTGTACGGAACGGCTCAAGACGGGCCGTTGTCGGATTCGAGAAGGGCGCGCATCGACCGGTTGGCGATTTCGTTCTGTACATAAGCCGTCCGGGAGCGGATATCGGGCTGAACATGCTGACATCGACCTCAAAGGGCGATGAAGGCTATTTTCTCGCTCTAATCGCGCCTGAATACGATGAATCCAAGGAAATAGTGACACCGAAAGATTTCGTTTTTGTTCTCGATAAATCCGGGTCGATGTCGGGCTACAAAATCGACCAGGCAAAAGAGGCTCTGAATTTTATCTATCAGAATTTAAATTCAGACGACCGCTTCAGCCTGGTCACATTCGCGACAGAAGTTTATTCCTACAACGATGTCTGGCTCAACGCGTCATGGGATAACATCAAGGAAGTTCGCGATTACATCGACGGTATCGAAGCTGGAGGCAACACGAATTTCGAGGGCGCTGTCGACACCGCCTGCAAGCTGAGACCCGGAGAGGACCGTCCACTATATATAATAATCCTTTCCGACGGACTTCCCACTGTCGGCAACACCGACACGAACTGGCTTATCGACCATACATCGACGCTCAACTCCGAACTCAACGCGCGGATTTTCTGTTTCGGCGTAGGCGATGATGTGGATTACCAGTTTATCGATCGGCTTGCCCGTGAAAATGGCGGGTATACGTCATCGGTCGGTCCAAGCGAAAGCCTCGAACAGCCGCTTTCGGAGTTTTACGCCAAAATAAAATCGCCAGTAATGACAAACCTCGTAATAGAGATCGACGGAACGAGAATTTACGATCTGCTGCCCGATAAATTGCCCGATCTCTTCCTGGGAAGTCAGCTCGTTCTTTCCGGACGATACGCGGGTGAAGGTTATGTCGATGTATGCCTGACCGGTAAACTCGGCGGTGAGGAAGTAACTTTCGACTGGTCCGTTTTAATCGAGCCTAATGAGAGTAATGACTTTATCCCGCGTCACTGGGCCACACGGCGTGTCGGGAATTTGCTGAATGAGATCCGACTTTACGGAGAGACCGATGAAGTGCGGGACGAGATCATCGCGCTCGCGACACAGCATGGAATAATCACTCCATACACAAGCATGCTCGTGACAGAGGATATCGCGGTACCCCTTGACAGCTTTACAGATACGGACCAGTTCGGCAACATTGTTGGCGGCGGTGGATTCGGCGGGGCTGGAGGGCCTTCCGCACCGAGCGCGCAGAGCGTGAGTGTCGCCACACAGAGCATGGAGAAAGGCGAGTATTACGGTCAGGAAGAGATGGTTCAGGAATTCGTGCAGTACCAGGGGAATAAGGTCTTCTACCAGAACGCTGAATTATACTGGGTCGACAGCGAATTTGACGACGAAATCGATGTGCCGATCCAGATTACTTACATGTCCGATGAGTACTTCGACCTGATCGATGAATATCCGGATATCGCTGAATTTTTGTCCGTCGGCGAACAGGTCATTTTCGTCTTCGAAGGTCAGGCGTACCAGGTGAATCCGGCGGAAGATGAATGAACCAGACAAGTTTTTAAATTTTAAATTTTGAACAAGATTCGATCCCCGTTTTTAACACGGGGATTTTTTGTTGAAATCCCGGTAGAATCCCGGTAGCAGCTACCCCGGAGTCCTCGAAGGGTAGCTGCTATCCGGGATTGTCGTTAGTGCTGCTACAGTACGGTTTTACCACATTGAACGTACCGGGCGATTCTGCTACCATCCAAGATATGCTTTTTTGCCAGTCTCTCACATAATGGGGAGAACACCTGCGAGAAAAAATCAGATAAAGGAGGGGTTTATGACCACTTCAAAAGTCACACTAATTTCACTTATCATTCTTGTCCTGGGGATTGCCACATTCTTTTACCTGTTCGGACCTCAACAGGCCATCAGCCAGGACTTGACACCAACTCTGTCCGCAGAAACGGAAACCTGCCTTGGCTGCCATAACAATACCATGCCGGCCACAGTTGCCCAATGGAAAGACAGCAGGCATTACGAAAACGGCGTCGGATGCTTTGAATGCCACCAGGCGAACGAAGGCGATCCCGACGCGATGAGTCACATGGGCATGACTATCGCCGTCATTGTCTCGCCGAACGACTGCGCCAGGTGCCATCAGGAAGTAGTCGACCAGTTCATGGCGAGCCATCACGCAAGCGCCGCCGCATTCACGGGAAGCCTGGACAACTTCCTCGGGGAGGTTGTGGAAGGCACAGCCGCAGCCGTACAGGGGTGCCAGCAATGCCATGGCTCGACTGTGAAAGTCCTTGAGGACGGTAAACTCGATCCATCCACATGGCCGAACACCGGCGTGGGACGCATTAATCCGGATGGCACCAATGGAGCCTGTACCGCTTGCCACGCGCGTCACTCTTTCTCCAAAGCCCAGGCGCGGCGACCGGAAAATTGCGGGAAGTGCCATATGGGACCCGATCATCCGCAGATCGAAATTTATAATGAGAGCAAACACGGTATCCAGTTTTACGCCCATGTCGATGACATGAACCTTGAAAGCGACAGTTGGGTTGTGGGAGAGGACTACTACTCCGCGCCAACATGCGCAACATGCCATGTGTCAGCGACCAGGGACCTTCCCGTCACCCACGATGTCGGCGACCGCATCTCGTGGACCCTTCGTCCCCCAATCTCCACAAAGCTGGAAAACTGGGAGAGCCGCAGGACCGACATGCTCAATGTCTGCGAGGCGTGCCACAATCCGGAATTTACGGGTAATTTCTTTACTCAATATGATGCCGCGGTGGACCTGTACAACACCAAGTTCGCCCAACCCGGCGTGGAAATCATGACGTGGCTATTGGACAACGGCAAGCGCACCGCAAGCCCGTTCGATGACGAGGTCGAATGGGTTTGGTACGAGATATGGCATCACGAGGGGCGCCGCGCGCGTCACGGCGCATCGATGATGGGCCCTGACTATGTACAGTGGCACGGCTTCTATGAGGTCGCCAAGCATTTCTATTTCGAGTTTATTCCTCTCGCGCGCGAGCTTGGAGCTGGAGAGCTTGTCGACCAGATCCTCGCCAGACCCGAGCACGCATGGAGGCAGGGTCTTTCTCCCGAAGAAATCCAGGCACAGATCGAGTTTTATCGTAACCGTTACGGCCAGTAAATTTATACGGGTCGACGGAGGGAGGGCATCCTTGCCGTCCTGCGTGAAACCATCCATGGTTTCATCTCCGCACATGCTTTCTACCAACCGACTCGTGGGATCCATTGATAATTTCCGGCACGAGCATGCGCTTGCTTACTGCGGCACCACCATCGTTCGCTTAAAATTACAAAATCCCGTTCCCGGTTAATTTATTTATGGAACCCGGTCCGCTGCGGCGGACTCCGGAAGCTGGCAGAAGAACTGGTTGTTTATGACGGTCGCGATGCCGGGCTACATGGCTACCCCGCATTTCATGTGGTTTTCAAGCGTTGTGAAAACCTGCTCGTTCGGAAATCCCAGCCTGTCCAGAAGCCTCGCGTTTTACTTCCGGAATGTCCTCCGGGATTCGCGTGGGTCATCTGGTGGATGTCGACATTCCCGGATGTATTATTGGATTTTATGTTACGAAGAGTGCGGTAAGGAACATACACTGGGAGCGTATGAAGCTGAAATTCCAAGGGCTGGGAGAGCCTGTCTCTGAATTTTCCCTGTTCACTTTAAAAAAAAATTCCAAAGATCCCGGGAATGGAAGAGATTGTTTAAAAAATACATGAAAAAGAACCGTCAGACTGAGGAGAGCCTCAGTTTGCCGCTGACCCAGTGCCTGTACATCTTCCTCAGGTTGAAAAC